>PDYI01000001.1_pt1 | contig 255267 bp, 208 predicted proteins | sample 1430821 | NCBI WGS metagenome assembly PDYI01 (sample SAMN05780991, study PRJNA343144) | Human gut metagenome, whole genome shotgun sequencing project. | isolation source: infant gut | host: Homo sapiens | place: Finland | collected 2005-01-01 | reverse complement strand
CAAACAGCAAAGTAGTAGCAACAAGAATGGAGGAACACCACAGAAGTTTATTACTACCTCCAATCTCTATTGGGGATATTTTGTCCTTGATAATGTAAAAGTGATGGATTTTACAGAGGAAGAAATCAAAAACAGCTCTGCTACAAAAGGCGATTTGCTTGTTTGTGAAGGTGGTGCAGGCTATGGTCGTTCTGCTATTTGGAATGAAGATTATGATATTTGTCTTCAAAATCATGTTCATAGATTGAGACCGCTTGTTGATGAAACTTGTGAGTATGTATATTACTTCATATATCTACAAAAGGAGAGTAATAATCTAGCTTCCGTAGGAACAGCTATGCCTGGATTATCTGCCAATAGACTTAAACATTTATTAGTACCATTACCGCCTATAGCAGAACAGAATCGAATTACAAAGAAACTTAAAGAAGTATTTCCTGTAGTCGAAAAATATAATAAGGTGCAAGATGAACTAAACCTCTTAAACTCTTCGCTCAATGCCATTATCAAAAAGAGCATTTTACAAGAAGCAATACAGGGTAAGTTGGTTCCTCAAATAGCAGAAGAAGGCACAGCCCAAGAGTTACTTGAACAGATACAGCAAGAAAAGTCACAGCTCATCAAGGAGGGCAAGCTAAAAAAGTCCGCCCTGTCAGATTCTGTTATCTATAAAGGTGACGATAACAAGTATTGGGAGAAGAATAGTAAAATCGAAAAAGATATTACTGACGAGATTCCATTTGAAATACCAGATTCTTGGGTATGGTGTCGTTTGTCCAACCTTGTCTTATTGCTCTCTGGAAGGGATTTAGAACTAACTCAATACAATTCGGTTTCAAATGGCATCCCATATATGACTGGAGCAAGCAATTTTAAGAATGGTATCTTGATTAAAAATAGATGGACGGATACGCCTATTGTCATTTCTGTGTTAGGAGATCTTTTAATTACGTGTAAAGGTACAATTGGAGAAATGGCATTTAATACTATTGGTGATATTCACATTGCCCGACAAATTATGGCTATTAGAAGTAGTTTCGTGGATTTGAATTACATTCAATACTATCTAAGTGCGAATCTCCAAGTATTGCAACGACAAGCAAATAGTATGATTCCCGGTATTTCAAGAGGAACCCTTCTGAATGCAATTGTTCCACTTCCACCACTAATGGAACAAGCTCGAATCGTTGCAATCATTAAGCATTTAGCAAGTATTATGAGAGGATAAACGGGCAAACCGTTGAAATTGAGCTTCCTTTAGAATATCCAAATAGTTGGATTTTGTTACGTTTGAAAGATGTATGCCAACTAACAGACGGAGAAAAGAGAAACGGAAAGGGTATTTGTCTGGATGCAAAATACTTGCGTAGTAAATCATCTGCGAGCATTGTAGAGAAAGGAAAATTTGTCTATGCCGGAGACAATATCATTCTTGTAGATGGTGAAAATTCAGGAGAAGTTTTCCCTGTTCCACAAAATGGATATATGGGCAGTACGTTCAAACAGTTATGGCTTTCTTCAGTCATGTGGAAACCTTATATCTTGGCTTTCATCTTGTTCTATAAAGATGAGTTGAGGAATTCAAAAAGAGGTGCGGCTATTCCGCACCTCAATAAAGAGTTATTTTACAATCTGCCTATTGGTATTCCACCTTTAGCAGAACAGCAGCGTATCGCTTGTCAAATAAATAATTTATTTCAACTTATCAAATAATAATTCTATCATTGCCACTATTCGCCTTTGCTCATTTAGAGGCGGAAGTGGCAATAAAAGATTATTCAAACTCTTAGAATTTAATGTTTTACCTTTTATGGCATCTTTGGAATCACCAAGATTAGATATAATCGGCAAAATGTGAAACAGATAATTTCTTGCTTGATAAATTTTATCCACAAAAGGATAAATGGATATAATTGCTTCATTATGATATGCCGAAGTATTTAGAAGAGAAGTTCTGCCTACCGTTAACTTAAAACTCATTATTAAAGTTCCGGCAGGAGATATTTCTCCAAATAAACTTTTGGCATTTTCTGAAACAGATTCTTTTGTCGTTGTAACCAATCCATAATCAGACATATCAGAAATAGAAACCCAAGGATATTTACCATTCGTCCAATATTTAGTTTCTCCTCGTGGTGGTGTCTTTCCGATAGACATTCTTATATATTGACCAAATCTAACCCAAGTCCAGTTATCAGGTAAATCAAAAGGTATTTCTTCTGTTATATCAATATTCTCATTGCCTACCTGCTCATAATACTTGTTATCGTCACCTTTGAAGATAATGGAATCTGACAGGGCGGACTTTTTTAGCTTACCCTCTTTAGCGAGATTATGTTTCTCCTGCCGTATCTGTTCAAGCAGTTCTTTCGCTGTGCCTTCCTCTGGAATCTGAGGTACAAGTTTACCTTGTATTGCTTCTTGTAGGATGGATTTCTGTAAACTTCGTGCTAAAGAAAGCTCAAGTTCTGCTCTGTCTGATAGAAGCTTATTTAATTTTTGAGATAGTGTATGCATCGCTTTATATGTTATGCGATGGCGATAATCTTCCCATAATAGGAATTATCGTCACCACGGTAAATGATAGATTCGTTTTTGTCCTTTTTGATTTTCTTTTCCTTGACAAGTCGTGCTTTTTCGGCTCTGATACGTTCAAGAAGTACAGATGTCGGTTCGTCATTAGGGTCTTGCGGTACAAGTTTTCCCTGTATCGCCCACTGGAGTATGCTGTTTTTTAATTGTTTTCCGTTCATCTTATTCTAACTGATTTAGAAGTTTTCGTCTTTTTGTTTTTCATTCAGATAGAACTGATATAACTTTTTCCCTATCTTATCTTTTTTGAAAGTACGTTCATGATTCATAGGAGTCATAGACAAACGAATTTTTGCCACACCTTCATTCAAAATTTCAAACTGCTGTGGAGTAATTCTAAATTGAGCAGTAGAACTAATTTCTGTGATTGGTATTACAATATTTCCACTTATAACACCAGCAGATTGACTTCCATTCCCAATCACAGTTCCTCTTAGTTCTAGATATTTACCTGTGAATGTTCTAATTTTCATGGTTGGTTTAGTGAGGAATTTCATTCTGTCTGAACGTACTGTGGCTACTATAGAATAAATGGTGTCTTGCTTAGCCACACTGTATTTCATATTGCAACCTTCAGCTGCGAGTGCTTTATAAGTATAACCTACTGTTTGTGCTTTAGCGTTAATTCCTAAAATAATACAGAACAGTAATAAGATAATTTTTATAGTTTTCATATTTAATCTTTTTCGTAATCCTCCCCTTGTATTCCTAACTCTCCTTTGCTCATGGCATTGGCAATATCTATTTTCAGTTCTTCGTCATAATCTTTACTTGTCAAAAAGCTATTGACGATGCGTAGCAGCAAATCTTGGTTGATATTCGATGCTGCCACATGATAAATGATAGATTCCAATGTACGCATACAGATGCAAGCGTGCCAGTAGTAATTATTCTTGTGTAAGAAGTAAGCTCCCAAAGTCAGCGCAATACGCTTATTCCCATCATTGAAGAAATGCCCAGAACAGAATCTATACATCAGATAGGTCAGTTTCTCTGCAAAGGTCGGATAGTATAAATCATTTTGTACAAAATCCAATGTAGCACGAATGCCACCTTCATCACGCACTCCTTCAAAGCCACCATCGCTAGCATCAATCATTTTGCCATAGATGGTTAAGGCTTCATCGTAGTCTATATAAACAATTTCCTCACTCATCTTCTGCCTGCTTTAAGCGTTTAAGCACATCTTTATTGTCCGCTAAGATACGGTCAAAATCAATAGACTGGTCACCGATGAATCGTTCAAACTCTTCAGGAGTAACAGCTTGCAGATAATCTGCTATATTACCATGATACGCATCCCGGAAACTGAAATCCCTTGAAGCCATTTTGGTTCTGGCATCATTTAAATAAGGTTTCTGCATCGGATGTTCGGCAAGTTCATTCACAATGCGCTCTACCTCGTCAATGGTAAGTAACCTGCCACCATTTTCTTTAAACCGTTCACTGAGAGCTGCCCCCACACCGTTTTCAAAAGAAGAAATAACCAATAAAACCTCTGAATACAGCGTGTGTCGAACATTGTCTTTGGAATCTAACTTCAATACTTCCCGATACTCCTTAGCATTCTCCTTGAATACAGCCTTATATATAAAGTCTGTAATTTGAGGATATTTGTATGTGGGATGTCCGTCCACATATTGATTGATGGCAGAAGTGAGATTCTTGCGATAGTTTTCTTCTGTGATTGCAGCAGGAAGATAATGTACATCCCTGCGGTTTATGTATTTTGTTCCGCCACCCGTCTTTTCATTGATGGTGGTAATCACGAAATCCAAGATAAGGCTACGTACTTTTTTGGCTTTCTCACTCTCTGTAAGCAACATACCCATATCCAAGAATGAGCGGAAATTAAACAATCCAAGTTGGGTCGTTTTGCTCCCGACATTTATGACGGGAGCAAATTGTAACTTTAACTCTTTCAGATGTTTACCTTTACATAAAACATAACCGTTAGCTGCTAATTCATCTGAATGTTTTTCCAAATAGCGTTCTATGGTTCGTTCTTCTACTTCGTAGAAATCGGCAACCATTTTTTTTGTAAAGCGATACTCTCCCTCAAAGAGCATTCCTTCAATGTCAAGATGCTCCTGTACTTTGCTGACCGCAAAACGGTTGTTAAGTACATTTTGTCTTTCTATGTTTGAGATGGTCAAATCTTTCATATCACTTCACAATTATCAGTTACACGATTTTATGTCAATGCCGAGAATCTTTTGAATTTCGGAAAGCGTTTTGTCTATTTCATGGTCGAGCGCAGCACGTTTTTCAAAATACTGTTTGAGCAGTTCTGCTGGAGGGAGTATTTCTTCTTCCTCTTTCGGGAACTTACATTGATCAAAATTGCAATCCAAGTCTATCAATTGTTGGGCAGTGAATACACGGCTTTTTTCTCCCACTTCGTCATTGATGATTTCTTTTCGATCTTTCCACCATTCTTGAATAGGCAGCGTGTGTTCCACCTTCATAGGTTTGGTTTTAGAGAAGTGTTTATACCCTTCCGGCATATCAAGACGATAGAACCATGTTTCTTTGGTCTTGAATCCTTCTTCGCAACCTTCGGCTTCTTCATTATTAAAGAAAAGGATGTTGGTTGCAATAGATGTGTATGGAGAGAATATAGAACCCGGCAAACGGATGATTGTATGTAGATTGAACTTGCGAAGGAGATTTTCTTTAAGTGCAAGTTTTGCTCCATCCGTACCAAATAAGAAACCATCAGGGATAATCACACCGCACCGTCCACCAGCTTTGAGGCGATACATGATAAGGGCGATAAACAAATCCGCAGTTTCACTTGAACGGTACTGTACTGGGAAGTTGCTTTTTACGCTGTCTTCCGTGCTACCACCATACGGAGGATTCATGCCGATAACATCAACCTTGTCGCTTTCCTTGAAATCAGTAACATTCGTTCCAAGCGAATCACAGTTGGTTATGTTGGGAGCTTCAATATCATGGAGCAGCAGGTTTGTGATGCTCAAAAGGTAGGGCAACGGTTTCCATTCCTGACCTACAACGGCATTTTGCAGTTTTTCTCCATCTGCCGCAGAGCCAATATTCCTGCCCATATATTTAAGTGCCGAGGTGAGGAAGCCTCCCGTTCCACTGGTGAAGTCGCCAAAGGTTTCGCCCAATTTCGGGTCGAGCATCATCACAATAAAATCAGTCAATGCACGTGGTGTGTAGAACTCTCCGGCATTTCCTGCCGATTGCAGATCTTTCAAAATTCCCTCATAAATATCTCCGAATGTGTGACGGTCGTCAGCATCGTCAAATTCGATTTCGTTTACAATGTTGACCACTTGGCGCAGAAGCGTTCCATTCTTCATATACTGGTTCAAGTCTGCAAATGTTTCTTGAACAATGCTTTTAGCTCTTGGGGTATTGGCATCTATCGGGAGATTCTTCAAGGTAGGAAACAGTTTCTCATTGACGAAAGAGAGTAGGGCTTCTCCAGTCAATGCTTCACCGTCTTTTTTATCTATTGCCCAGTTACGCCAACGTAACTCTTCCGGGATAATGGATTTATAATTCTCATCTTTGTATTCCCATGTTTCTTCTTGAGTGTCATAGACTTTCAAGAAGAACATCCAAGTCATTTGTTCAATTCTCTGTGCGTCACCATTAATACCTGCGTCTTGACGCATGATATTCTGGATTCGCTTTATGATATTGTTTACTGCCATTTCTAAGCTGATTTATATATTTGATATTCAAGTTCTCTGATGGCTTGTTCAAAAGCGACTTTGCCACCAAATAGTTTTATGATTTTAGTTGGTTTCCCTATGCTGTTGAATGGAGGAATTTCCAAGATGTTTGCCTTTTCAAAATCAAGAATACCATTCTCCGCATATTTGTCAAGAAGAGCCTCCAATACTTCACGAGCCTTGCCTTCGTACTTCCCGAAGTAGTTACGTTTCTTTACATTGTTAGCCCTTTCTTTCCTCGTCAATGGTGGTTGGTCAAATGCAACGTGACATATCACATCGAAGATATCGGCATCTTTCAATGCTGGATTTGCTTCACGTACTGCGTCTATCAAGATGGCATATTCCTTTAACTCATCCATAACCGCCTGTTTGCGTTCTGCTTCAGTCCACGTTTGTACGAAATCATCCAAACTTTGATAGTGTCGCAACAGTTGCTTTCTTGCGAATGACTGAACGCTTTCCGTTCTCATGGTTTTGCCATCTTCACCCAATACAGATACTATCTCATGGGCTATACGAATATCCTTACCATTGATAAGATACTTTTCAAGAGGTTCGTGAGCTGTTGGAGGATCTGAGTGAACAGGCGGATATAGTTTAGGCTTTTTTCCACCCCCTTTTGGTGGTTCTGGGTCGCCATCAAATGCCGGATCTTTGAATTTTGCTGTGGCATTACGGAAGTCAAGGATTTCCAAATGCCATTTACCTTTATCTTTCCTGAGCCGTGTGCCACGCCCGATAATTTGTTTAAATTCTGTCATAGAGCCAATTTCTTTATCAATGACGATTAAGCCGCAAGTTTTACAATCCACTCCTGTAGATAATAGTTCGGAGGTAGTAACAATTACCGGATAAGGTTCGTCAACACTGATAAAGTTGTCTAACTGCTTTTTCCCTTCTTTGTCCTCTCCGACAATGCGTGTCACATAGTAAGGAGATTTTTTACATAAATCACTATTCATGTTGATAAGCAGTGTTCGCATTTCGGCAGCTTCCTCAATATCCGAACAGAACACGATTGTCTTTGTCATACGACCGATGTCGTATAACATTTGGGTAATCCTGTGTGCTACTACTTTACGCCTTAACTTAATGGCAAGGTCACGACCTATATTCTGTCTTTGATATAATTTCTGTTCAATCTCCTTTCCTAACAAATCTATTTCACCTTCATCGGGAGTCCAGCCCTGTAAATCAACGTTGATGAAGTCGGCAGTAACCCGATATGGAGCCAAGAAACCATCTTGGATTCCTTGAAGAAGGGAATAGGTATATACCGGCTCTCCGAAATAATCCAAGTTGTTTGCTCCTTCATCAGCTTTCGGGGTAGCAGTCATACCGATTTGGGTAGCCGAACTGAAATACTCCAATACTTTGCGCCATGCAGAATCGTCCTTTGCGCTACCACGATGGCACTCGTCAACGATAATCAAATCAAAGAAGTTTGGCTGCACTTCTAAGAATGGATCTGGCTTACCTTCTTTTCCGACTAGTTGATGGTATAAAGCCATATATACCTCGTATGATGAATCAATTTTTTCTTCACCTTCTCCAACAGAAGTTATCTTAGTCATAAACTTCTTGAAAGGTTTGAAGTCTTGCACCATTGTTTGGTCAATGAGGATATTTCGGTCTGCAAGATAAAGAATCTTTTTCTTTGCTCCGCTTTTATGGAGACGATGGATAATCTGGAAAGCAGTGAAAGTCTTACCAGTACCGGTAGCCATTACGACAAGTACACGCTGTTGTCCTCTTGCAATGGCTTCCACTGTACGGTCAACCGCTATACGTTGGTAATATCTTGGTTCATGGCTATGGGCATCATAATAAAACGGTGTTTCTATTATGTTAAGTTCATCCGATGTATAGTTCTTGGATGCAAGATAACGATTGTATAGTTCTTCTTCTGTCGGGAAATTTTCTAACTTGATTTCGGTTTCTTTCCCTGTGATAAAATCATGTTCCAAGAAAGCATCTCCATTACTGGAATACGCAAATTTCAAGTCAAGGATTTGGGCATAATCCATAGCTTGTTGAATACCACCACCAACAGCGTGTTTATTGTCTTTGGCTTCTACTACTGCAATGGGCTTACCTTTATGGTATAACAGATAATCAGCCTTTTTTCCTTCTGCTACTGAATGTTGGTTGCCAACAACAAGTACTCGCCCATCCGTGAAATAATACTCTTCACGCATATTTACGCTTACCGCCCAGCCTTTTTGTTGGAGTGCAGGGGTAATGAACAAAGTACGTATCTCTTGTTCTTTGAGTTCTTTCTTGTTTACTTCCATGATAATAAATTGTTTTAGGATTTATTACTGCTAACAATCAAATCTTTCACGTCAATATCAAGAACATTAGCTATATCATTAAGGGTTTTGAGGTCTGGTTGAACAGAATTACTACACCATTTACTCACTGTGCAATTGGATTTACCAATCTGTTCTGCAAGCCATTTTCCTGTTTTCTGTTGTTCTGCAAGTACTACTTTTAGTCTGTTCAAATTAGCCATGAGGTAAAATGTTTTAATTCAAGAGCAAATTTATATAAATAGTCTGATAACATAAGCAACTTCCGATAATAATTATTGTCTGGAAGCGAAAAATGGCTTAAATAGCGTATTTCGATAGGATATTTTCGTCAATTTCAATTTTGTGTCGACCAGTAGTAGTCCGCAGATTCTTTCTTACAGTGTCAAACGTGGAGTTGGTAAACCATTCGGCAAATGTTGCCATCACAAATGATGTAGTTATATCTCCACCTATATTATATTGGAAAGCGATGTTCCAAGCAAAATTCTTTAAAGAGATTTGTGTGAGCGAACTATGTTTCTTAATATGAATCTCGGTCATAGAAAGCACTTGGCGATTAGTCACAAAATAACGGACAGATTCGCAAATCTGGAAAATCTCCGTTTCGTCCAAATTAAAACGCTTGAATGTATCTCGTGTGTATTTCAGAATAGCGTTTAATTTCTCGTCTTCCTCTCTTTCTTTTTGTTGCTTGTATTGTTGTTGCTCATGTTGGTATTCATAATGGAATAATTCCATACGCCTTTTTTGTACATCTACACAATCTTGGGTATGTAATGATGTGACAGTCGATGTCTCTTTATCTGTCACTTCATTGGCTAATGTCAAATGTGATAAAGGGGCTTCTATGATGTATCTTGCTACAGAGATGCAAAGATGATATAGAAGTTTCAGTATCACATATCCAACAGCCATAACGAACGGAAGCAGACTCATTCGTATGCAAAGCATATTGCATATTTGAAACGCAATCATTGAAGCCAGTAGCACAGCAATGACTTCTATTGTCAAAGAATGGAGTATATATTGTTTTTGCTTCATGCCTATTGTTTTTTATTTCTCAATGCAAAGGTATAATACTTTTTCATAAAAAACGAAAGAAAAAAATATATACCGTTTTGCAAATCAATAGCTTATGAAAATAAAAGCATAATAAGAGAAAATATCGAAGACTATCTGAAAACAAGAGAAAATAGAAATCGTCAAAAACAGCATAGTTAAACTAGGTTAAAGTTTTTTGCGGTAGCTTTTCTATTCTCGCTAAGGCTGAAATATAGAGTAAACGAAGTAAAGTAATCATATTTGTACCAAGTTATATATAATACACTGATATACAGTAATAATTATCTTTGAGGAAGTCAAATGATTCCGATAAGGATACAGATAATAAACAATAAGCAAAAGCGTGTAGCTCAATGAGTTGCACGCTTTTTGCGTTTATGGGGTTCATGGTTGCTATGTGTTTTCTATGGGCTTTTTTATCTCTTATTTGCGACATGTTTGCGACAAGACAAAAAAGTAGATAATGTGGTACTTAATCACACTTATACATACTAATACATACTTAAAAGTAGATAACATGCCAACAATCGGATTTGAAATCAAACGGAAGTGCAAGGTCTGCGGCAAAGTGTTTGTCGCAAAAACACTTGACAGTCACTATTGTTCCCCTAAATGTGGTAAAGTGGCTTGGAAACGCAAAAAGGATGCAAAGGATAGAAACGCGAAGTTAGAAGCCATTGCCCAACAAGTATCAGACATCAGAGAGTACATTTCTGTAAAGGAAGCCGTCGCTATGTTCGGGGTGGAACGTAGCACTCTGTATCGCCTGATTAAATTGGGACGTATTCCAACTATCAATATGGGTACAAGGCTCACACGTATCAAACGCTCTGAAATGGAACGGCTTTTTCTAAACAGATCGGAAAGTATTGCGGAGAAAGAAAAGCCTGCTCCTAAAATATACAGCTTAGAGCTAGAGGATTGCTATACCATTACTGAGATTTGTGAGAAGTATCATATTAATGATAGTTCAGTATGGGCGCACGTTAGAAAATACTCTATTCCCTCAAGACAAATAGGAAACTGTGTGTATGTACCCAAGCAAGAAATTGATAATCTATATAAATCAGAAGTAGAATGAAGAAAGCATTACCTAATACCAAAGTGACCGTCAAGCTCAGAAGGTCGAATTACAAGGAAGAATGGTATCTGATCATAGAATCATCCCCAGTTTATAAGCGAGGTTCTAAACGGGCGAGCCGTGTGGTCGAAGGTGTATCGTTTATTACGACACACCTTCTTTGTGCGTAAAAAGAAGAAGATGTGCATTTGGATACACTTTCGAGTCGAATTTATTATCTAATTATTTTCAGCAATTAGTACCTTTAATGAAAATGGCAATTGGGAACTCCATAAAACGCGTCTTCTCATCTTCGGGAAATTGTTGGATTATAAATTGAGCCACATCTATTTTGCCTAAAAGTAGGAATGCTCCAGCTCTTACCATATCAGAATTGTTTTGAGAAAGTTGAAGTAATAAGTTGATTTCATCTTCTGTAAATGCTCGCTGACGTTTTGTTATTTGCAAGCTATTCAATTGATGTAGTGCAATCATTGAGTTCTCACGTTCATTTTCCAAAAGCCATTTCGATAATGACTGAGCTGCTTTTATAGTATGCTTACTTTTCTCTAAGTGTCCTAATTGTTTTAACTCATCATATGCTTTCAATATTTGAAGTAGATCCAAATTTGCCTGGATAATTACGCGGGAATCTTTTAAATTACACTCATTATATATTTCAATAATTCTATTATATGGAATATTATCAAAGAGTACATAACCCTTTTGTCCTAGAAAAGAAAATATTGGTACTTGGAATGGAGACACATCGCTATTTTGCATTACTTTAATAAGAGGTGATGCAAAAGCGTTGTCTAAATAAAATTTTTTATTATTGTCACTTTGGCATACTAAAAGCACATTTATATTTGCAATCCTGATCTTAAATATGTCTTGTGGGTTTGTAAGCCCAATCGCTTTGTGTTCAATAAGAGCTTTATACAATTGACGCATAGAAAAATCGTCTTCTTCCGTAAACGTCTTATAATTTATCGGAGTCTTTATATTTAAAATATTAAGAACAGATTTGTGGATACTTAGATTTGATAACCGCTTGTTTATCATTGACAAAATAACTTTTTTATTAGAAGCTTTAATCGTGATTTCCGTTTCTCCAAACTTTATACTACCAAATTTGATTAGTCGCTTATAAACTTCATAGGCTTTTATTTGCCCATCTGTAGTATTAGCTAATATTTCCAATGTGCTGCTACGTTCAGTAGATGATAACCCTTGTTCGGATTTAAGAAGAAATAAACCTTCTAATTTATAAGATACATTCTCCTTTGTATAGGTTAGGATATAATTTGAGGCAACAATATCTTTCCCGATATAAACGTTCTCATCTTTTTTGATAGTTAATTCAGGCATGACAATATTCATCAAGCCATTTCCTATAGGTATTTCAACGCCTTCCTTTGTCTTTAGATACAGGAAGGATTTAAATCCTCCAAGAAAGTCATTCAGAAGATTATCTTTCTTCCCTTGAAAAGTAAATTCCCACTGATAGTTATAGATATTTTTAATATCTTCAATACAAACCTGACCTTTTGAAGCGAAACTTTTTTGTTTAATGCAATCTAGCAAGAAGGCTTTCAATTCGACTTCAATCCATGGCTTGTCCATGCTTAGTGGTTCAAATTGTATATTTTTGGTCTTTTGCTGTTGCTCTATAGATGCTAGTTCTCCACGTATTTCTATAGGAGCCATTTTTTTATAGAATATCTTGGATTTCCCATCTGTCATTACCTCGACTACAAAGAAAACAAATCCTTCGTTCCGAGCGTTTTTAAGGAAGACCGTTTCGACAGGGAATGTTTCTTTGTCCTTGAATTTAGGAACTTCTTTTCCTTTCACCTGAATTCGAAGACTTCCAATATAATTTTTTCTAATATCTTTTTTATTTTCGTATAGATTGAGTTCCCCATCCCAATCAGGAGTTTTATCATTTTCTTGAATTTGGGGTGAAACTAAGTTACAAGTGTTAAAATAGCGTTTCACTGCACCTGTAGCCAATTCTTCTATATCTTTTTTACTTAGCATAAACCTTCTATCAGTTATCAAATTCAATTTTTTTTCCAAACTTCCAACACAAGACGTTTGGTGCGGAATTCACCTAGCTCACGAATTTCATGGTCTTTTTGTTCTTGATAAGACGAGTTTACGGCTGGCAGTAGTAGCCAACATCTGTAAACACGTTCCTTACGCATCGCTTTGTATGTGGCTTCTACATTGTGAAGACATTTGTACACGTTGAAAGCCACCTTGTATGTATTATGTTCAATAATAACATCTGCATTCCATGTGGTAGACTTTACTTTGGTTATATAGTCTAGTCTCATGTCTTTGCAAACGTTAAGTACCGCTGATATGATTGTTTTTTTTCATGATCATTATTTTACTTATTTTTCTTTCTCCCTTCTCTCCTTAACTTGATCCAATCCTGACTCTTTTTAGCTAATACACTTTCTCCTGCAGGAAAATAGAGAGGAAAAATTTTATATAAGAAACTTATAATATCATTGCACTTCTTGCCCATATTGAAAAAAGCAGAGCAGACAGGATACATAAGTTCTTGTTGACTACATGTGTCTTTGGGGTGAATGGTTATTGAGTGAGTGACTATAAAACCGTGTTCTGTAAATGCGCAAGCACTGGCAAGAATAGCTTTCTGTTCTTCCTCTGTGAACATTTTGATTTTATCTGCTAACCATTCAAGTTCTCTTTGCTGAAGTGCTTGTTGCTTTTCATTCTGATGTTCCAATAGGATTGCTACACTTTCTTGTTGCTTTTCGGTCAAGGCATTTTCCAATGCTTGATTCTTTCGTTTAAGGACATTGAATTTCAGTAATGCGGCAATGTACATACAGAAATAACCTACTGCAATATCGAACATCAGAACAAGCAGATAATTGTTGCTTGAATTTGGGGCATGTCCCGCCATATACTCACTGATAGGAATAACAGCTAATAGCATGATGATGGCTATTGCATAAAGCACTCTGTATTGCGTTTTATGGTTTACCTGCGGTAAGGAGGCAAACAAAAAGGCAATAATCAAAACGGCAATTATTACACAAAGTGGAATGAAAGATGTTCCCATAGGTTTATTGCTAGGTTTGAGGATTAATTACAATGCGCCAATAGCCACCATGGTCTGCTCCTTCACGGGACAAAATTCCCATAGAACGAAGCTTTGAAATATGTTTTTCTACGGCTCGGGAGCTTATTCCTATTTTATAGGCCATTGCTTCTGCAGACATTGATGGGTCGGAAATGACGAAATCAATAATCTTTTGTGCGGTTTTCCCAATGCTTTTAGATTTGTTTTTCGAATCTCCGAACTTTTTCTCCGAACCTTTTTGCATTATCTCCGAACCTTTCTCCGAACCTTCTGGTGTATCACCAAAGGTTTTCACCGAACTTTTGCTGTTTACACCGAACTTTTCGACCGAACTTTTTTCGTTTACAGGGTACTTTTCGAGGGTGCTATTTACCCTGTTAGCCACTTCCTCAATTGGTATTCTTCCGCTTTCGTTCCAATTCAGATTATAGAAAGTGGTGTAGAATGAAGTTGCTTCCGTTTGATATTGTGGCTCTTTTCTTTGCAGGAAATTAGGCAGCTTCTCCGTAAGTTCCCGCATTTTCCGTAAACCCGATCCACGTTTCTCCATATAGTCCAACTGTGTAAACATATCCGCAATGACAGGGTTACGGCGCATGGACGGCACTTTGTATATATCTCGGTCTTGAATCTGTGTACCGTCAAGCATAGCGCCTGGTGATACCAGTTCTACACGGTCATCGTAAATATCTATATGCACTTCGCCACCCATTACAGTATAATCTCTATGGATAAGGTGATTTACCAACCCTTCAAAGATAGCACGGTCGGAATAGTCGGGGAGGTTAAGGCGATAGTTTGGCATCTTCACCCAGCCGCTCATGGTATAGTTTTTGATGAAATCCATACCATATTTTAAGAGCAGCACAAGGTTAGCCCGATGTTCTACGGAACTGATGGCATCATCCTTATAGAGTCCAGTCCAACGGGTGCAGAAAATACGCGATTGAAATACCGTGCAATTATCCACAAACAGCAATCCTGCATTGGTCAGTTTGCCGTCAGGAGTTACCAGCCCGAATGATTCCAGATACTTATCGTTCCATTCCTGATGGGTTTGCTCACGGAAAGTATTGGCAAGGATGATGAAAGAATGTTTGCTGGCATCCACTTGGGTAGGCAGTGAATCCCAAGTCATGTGCGTGCCTTTTAATACCAACGAAAGTAATTGTTGGGAGTTGCATTCTACACTTTCATTGCCAACTCGTACATATGCGGTACGTGTCCCATCCTGATAATAGTAATAAGGTGTAAGCGTTCCTGCCTTTACTTTCACTTCAAGCAGGGTATGTCTTTCATGTTCTATCGGAATAAGTTGAACTTCCGGCACAGGGTCAAGTCGTGCCTTTATCATTTCACTGATAAAATCAGCATCGGCTTGTGGATTCTCCAACCCTACAATTACGCCGTCATCATTCACTCCATAGAACAAACTGCCACCGTCCGTATTGGCAAATGCCGACACGGATTTAAGCCATGACTTTACTTTCTTACGCTCCAACATTTCCTTGAAATCGTAAGCCGAGCATTCCGCTATCAATGTATTGTTATGTATCTGCATCGTTTTCTTATTGTTGTTTGGGTATAACATCCCAATATCATACACAAAGGTAAGGATAAAACCGAAGAATCTGTTAAAAACATCGCTTTCTTTTGATTTTTATGCGTTTACATCTCTTTATTTATGAATAAAAATCGTAATTTTGCAAGCAAGAGCTGTGGTTGCTTATGGATGCTTATTTTCGGGTTTGCGTTATATTTGCAACACATGTACGCAAGTCGCTGATAGATATATCACGTTGATTTTGAGGAAGTGAAGTAATTCAGACAAGGACATAAATAATAAGCAAAAGCGTGCAGTTTATCAGAACTGCGCGCTTTTGTGTTTTTTATTGTTATATACTTGTTGATATAAGGACACTGAGTTCTTTCTCTTTAATTCTTAAGAATCTATTTGCCATTACAAGTATTTAAGTCCTCATTAAAATATAAATCATGATATTATATTTTTCTTTGATGATTTATTTAATTAACCTAGGTAATGGCAAATATGAGATTAGTAAAATTAAAGTATCGTCCGAGTAAGGGCGTTTTCGTTTTTGAATACATGCAGGAGCAGATAGAGCGTCTTAGAGGGCAAGGAAAAGAACGGACAGTCGAAACATATCAGTCCGCATTGAACAGCTTCATGAAGTTCCGTGACGGCATAGACTTATGTTTTGATGAGATGGATGCAGATTTGATGGAACATTATGAAACGGAGATGCGCTCCACTCACCATTTAAGTCGTAATACCACTTCTTTTTATATGCGTATTTTGCGTTGTGTGTATCGCAAGGCAGTGGGTGAGGGACTGGCCCTTCCTGCAGATCCCTTTGAGAATGTATATACTGGTGTGGACAAGACCTCAAAGAGAGCTGCCACCCTGACAGATATCAAACACATCAAGCAGTTGGATCTTTCCGATCATAAATCGTTGGAATTTGCACGAGATATCTTTCTCTTTTCTTTCTATATGCGAGGAATGTCTTTTATAGATCTTGCCTATTTGCGCAAAAAAGATCTCAATAGTGGCTTTGTGAGTTATAGCCGTCGTAAAACAGGTAAGAAACTCATTATACGGTGGGAAAAACAGATGCAGGAGATTATTGACAGATACGGAGATTCGGAAACACAATATCTTTTACCTATTATAGAACGAGAAGATGGCACGGAGCGCAGACAATACCGGAATAAAATGTTGCTGGTGAACCGTAAATTGAAGAAGATTGCAGCCCGGGCAGGATTGACCACACCACTTACTATGTATGTGGCTCGGCATTCCTGGGCAAGTATAGCCAAGACGAAAAATATCTCGATTGGTATTATTAGCGAAGCGATGGGGCATGATTCAGAAACTACTACACAAATCTATCTTTCGTCTATACAGACTAATCAGATAGATAATGCAAATAGAAATATTTTAAAAGATCTATAAGAAGGGGAATATTTGAATTATTTTGAAATTAGGACGCACTCTTATATAGAGAGCGTCCGATTTCTTAAATTTCTGATTTCCATTAATGTAGTAAGTTGTATGAATTAAATCAGCCATAAGTTTTATGATATATATAGAGAGAAAAAAACTTTTTTATCAGTTTACAGTCTGTAAATGCTAGAAAATGAAAATAAATCTATACCTTTGCAGCCGATAGACGCTCTCTATATAAGAGTGCGTCTGTTTTAGTCGGATTATTCCACTATGAGTATTGTAAATAACAAGGGCAAAGACATGCCACAACAAATTTTGGGAACGATGGTTCAAAAGACCGACGACGCCGTAGGCATATTCCGAAATGATCAGGAAAAAAAGCATTGGTATGTGGCTGTTGTAAATAACAGAAGTGAAAAAGCCTGTCAGGATAGATTACGAAAACGTTTGAAGAACGAAACTGATAGTGAGAAAGCTTATGAAGTTTATGTCCCTATCCAACAGGAGATGAGTATTCGTCATGATGGTAAACGTAAAAAAGTGGACCGTATTGTTTTTCCTGCTCTTGTTTTCATTCGCTGCACAGATTCAGTAAGACGGAAAGAAATAGTCTGCCTTCCTTATATAAAACGTTTCATGGTTAACATAGCCGGTTCTTCCCGAAATACTTGCCGTCCCGTAGCTATTATTCCAGATCATCAGATGTACAGCTTGATGCGTATGGTCAATGATGCCGAAGAACACGTCACTATTGAGTCATGCCCTCTGCATTTGGGCGATCGTGTCCGTGTAAACGGTGGCAAACTGGTAGGATTGGAAGGGAATATATGTCGTGAGATAGATGGTTCTACTAGTCTGGTTGTAAAAATTGATATTCTTGGATGTGCTAAAGTTACCATTGCTAGAGAATTGCTGGAACCTATAGCGGAAAAAAACTCAGTTAACATATAAATTATATATTGACAGACAATGACCATAGCAGTAGACTTTGACGGTACTATTGTTGAGCACAAGTATCCGGCAATCGGCAGGGAGTTGCCGTTTGCCATTGAGACATTGAAAAAATTGCGTGACGAACATCACAGGTTGATTCTATGGACAGTGCGTGAAGGACGTCTGCTTGACGAGGCTCTTGCCTTTTGCCGTGATCGCGGTCTTGAATTTTATGCCGTGAACCGCGACTATCCGGAGGAGGAGAAAGGGCGTAACAATCATTACTCACGCAAGCTCAAAGCCGATCTTTTTATAGATGACCGCAACTTGGGAGGCCTTCCCGATTGGGGTACTATTTATGGAATGATTCATGACGGAACCACTTTTTCGGATTTGATACGTAATGCCGGTGAATCTCCTGTTTCGGAGAATCACGGCAGAGGTCTTTTCTCGCGCCTGTTTGGCAGATGATTGAATAATAAATGAAAAAACTGATATGAAGACTTTAAAGAAACTATTATTGTTTGTTGTGGCATCCGCCTTGTTGGCAGGCTGCACCTCCTATAAAAATGTACCTTACATGCAGAATCCCGAGGTCGTGAACAGTTACAGGGAAGATCTTCCCCTTTATGATGCAAAGATTATGCCGAAAGATTTGCTGAGTATAACTGTGAACACGAGTGATCCTCAGGCTGCCGCTCCTTTTAACCTGACGGTACAGACTCCTCTGAATGCAGCCCTGACCAATATTAATACTACCACACAACCCACTCTCCAGCAATACCTGGTAAATAACAAGGGTGAGATAGATTTCCCCGTTATCGGTCGTCTGAAGGTAGGCGGCCTTACGAAAAACGAGGCGGAAGATTTGATCCGTGAGCAATTGCAGCCCTATCTGAAAGAGAGTCCTATCGTTACAGTCCGTATGGCAAATTACAAAATTTCGGTATTGGGAGAGGTGAACCGTCCGGGTACTTTTACCGTAGGAAATGAAAAGGTAAATATCCTTGAAGCTCTTGCCATGGCGGGAGATATGACTGTTTATGGCGTCCGTGACAATGTGAAACTGATTCGTGAAGATGCAAAAGGCAAGCGTGAGATTATCAATTTGAATCTTAATAATGCAGAGCTGGTTGTATCTCCCTATTACTACCTGCGCCAGAACGATATCATCTATGTAACGCCCAATAAGACAAAAGCCAAGAACTCGGACATTGGCAGCAGCACCAGCATATGGATCAGTGCTACATCCATTTTGGTATCTCTTGCAAGCCTTCTGGCAACCATCTTGAAATAAAACTCATAAATATAATTGTTGATTACAAACTGTTGATATGACTGACGAACAGAAGAACACCCCTTCGGGTACCGAGCAACGTGAGGAGAACGTTGATCTTTATGCCTTGTTTTTTAAATACTTTGCCTATTGGCCGTGGTTTGTAGCCAGTGTGCTGGTTTGTATTATATCTGCTTTCATCTATCTCCGTTATCAAGCTCCTGTCTATAATGTTGATGCGGCCGTACTCATCAAAGAAGGTGACAAGAAAGGTGGAAGCAGTAATAATCCTATGGGAGCCCTTCAGGATCTGGGTATGTTCTCCATGACTAACAATTTTGACAATGAGGTGGAAATCCTGAAGTCAAGAACCTTGATTAAAAAGGTGGTGAATCATTTGAATTTGTATATTTCAGTGGCCGAGGAACGTATGTTCGGCTATAACACTCCTTTATATAAGTCCACTCCGGTAAAAGTTTATATGACTCCTGAAGAGGCAGACAATCTGGAAGAAGGAGCCAAGCTTCATCTAAAATACACCATGAATGGAAAATTGGATGTAAAAGTGGAATATATGTTTGACGAGGAGAAGCAGGAGACTGAGGTAAGTTTTGACAGTATTCCGGCTGTTTTCCCCACTCCAGTAGGAGTTTTCAGTTTTACAAAGAACGACTCGGTCCCACCTTTGGAAGAAGATATGAATCTGGTGGCATATGTTAATTCTCCTACAGATGTGACGGAAAGTTATGTAGAGAATTTGTCAGTGGAACCCACTTCGAAGACTACCACAATTGCTGCCATCAGCTTGCAGAATACGGTAAAGCAGCGCGGTATCGATTTCATCAATTGTTTGGTTGACTTTTATAATCTGGACGCGAATGACGAGAAGAATGAAGTGGCTCAAAAATCCGCAGAGTTTATAGACGAGCGTATTGGCATTATCAATCGGGAGTTAGGTACTGCCGAAACGGAACTTGCCGATTTCAAGCAACGCTCCGGATTGACCGATTTGACCAGCGATGCCCGTCTGGCTTTGGAAGAGAGTTCGAAATATGAACAGCAACTGACCGAGAATGCCACCCAGTTGAGACTGGTGGAGTCCTTGCGTAACTACGTGAACAACCCGAAGAATGCAAACGAGGTGATTCCCGCTAATGTAGGGTTGCAGGACCAGAATTTGGGTTCTATCATCAACCAATATAACACGATGCTGATCGAACGCAAGCGTTTGCTCCGTACCTCTTCCGAAAACAATCCTGCGGTAATCAATATCAATACGGGCATCGAGTCCATGCGGCACAATGTGCAGACTACCGTGAACAGTGTACTGAGAGGGTTGCAGATAGCGCAGTCCAACCTTGAACGTCAGGCACGGAAGTTTGAAGGCAGGATCAGCAGTGCGCCGCAGCAGGAGAAAGAATTTCTTACTATCTCCCGCCAGCAGGAAATCAAGGCGACCCTTTACATTATGTTGCTTCAGAAGCGTGAGGAAAACGCAATAACCCTGGCATCCACTGCTAATAACGGACGTATCATCAAAGCTGCTCTTCCTAGTAAAAAGCCGGTTTCTCCTAAGAAGAAGATAGTTCTGCTGGCTGCCTTTGTATTGGGTATGGGTATTCCTGTAGGTCTTATTTATTTGAAGGATTTATTAAAATATAAGATAGAGAATGCCGAGGATGTGGAGAAGATAACGGATGTTCCTATTTTGGGTGAGCTTCCTTTAAGTAAGAAGCCCGAAAAAGGTGCCATTGTGGTTCAGGAGAATCAGAATGGTATGATGGAGGAGGCTTTTCGTGGTCTGCGTACCAATATGTTGTTCATGCTTGGTGCCAGTCAGAAAGTGGTGCTTTTTACATCCACACAGCCGGGTGAAGGTAAGTCTTTTATTGCTGGAAATACGGCAGTCAGTCTGGCCTATATGGGTAAGAAAGTTGTTATTGTGGGTTTGGATATCCGCAAGCCGGGGCTGAATAAGGTCTTTAATCTGTCCCATCGCACGGAAGGTATTACCAATTATCTGGCTGACCCCGAGCATACCAATCTTTTTGATATGATACAACATTCGGATGTAAGTCCTAATCTTGATATTCTTCCGGGTGGTCCTATTCCTCCCAATCCTACAGAGTTGATGGCGCGTACGGTACTGGAAGATGCAATAGAGAAATTGAAAGAGCGTTACGATTACATTATTCTTGATACGGCTCCTATTGCTATTGTGACCGATACTGCTATTGCCAGTCGTGTGGCTGATATGTGCGTGTATGTGTGTCGTGCAGATGTAACTCCGAAGTTGGGGTATCAGTATATTAATGTGCTGCGGGATCAGAAGAAATTCGATAAATTGGCTACGGTTATTAATAGCATTGATTTGAATTCAAGAAAGAGTGGCTATGGGTATGGTCATAAATATGGCTATGGGTATGGTCATAAATATGGCTATGGATATGGCACAAATATGGTATGGCTATGGATATGGAATGAAAAAATAACAGGAGATCACTTTTATAATGTAATCTGATAATAACAACCTACCATGAAAGACAAATTAGCATCCTACAACCACTTGATCGAGACCTTTGTGATTGTCACCGAGACCTTTCTTTGCGGTCTGCTCTTCCTGCTTTTCAGCAAGCTGTCCAATGAGATGCAGTGGGATAGCCTGCAGGTTGGTGGAACCACCGTTCTGCAAGTCATGCTTACACTGATGTTATGTTACGCCCTTTGCGCCATCCATTCAGGAGTAGTGCTTCACCGGAGGAAAGTGCATTCCCTTCAGATATGGAAACGTGTGTTCGAGAATATGTTCCTGTTTGTCCTCCTGGGCGGTCTGGTCCTTTCTGTAGGAAACTATGCGGATATAGCCTCCCTGTTCATGCTGGAGTACCTTTTCCTCCTGTTTCTGTGTCTTGTTTCGTTCCGTTTCACTCTTCGTCTTCTCATCAGGCTTTACCGTATGAGCAAGAAACATACGCGTTTTGTAGTACTGGTAGGAAGTACGGACAACAACCTGAAAATCTACCATGAGATGTCGGGCGGTGAAGATACAGGTTATTCGGTCGTGGGCTATTTTGACGGTCAGGCGAATCCTGCTTTTCCGGTAGAATGTCCGTATTTGGGCCAGCCGGCGCAGGTACAGGAATATCTGGAGAAACATGATTATGTACATTACCTGTTCTGCTGCCTGCCCTCAAAAGACAGAGAGGTCATCGTTTCTCTGATTGATTACTGCGAGAACCATCTGGTACATTTCTTCAGTGTGCCCAATGTGCGCAATTATCTCCACCACCGTATGTCGTTCAACATCATGGGGAACGTCCCTTACCTGGGCCTTCGCCCCGATCCCTTAAGTTGGCCGGGGAACCGCCTGCTGAAAAGAACCTTTGACATAGTAGTCTCATCGGTGTTCCTTTGTACGCTTTTTCCGGTTATTCTGATTGTGGTGGCGATAGTGACCGGATTGACCATGCCCGGCCCGCTGTTCTTCCGCCAGAAACGGAACGGGCTGAACGGCAGGGAGTTTTATTGTTACAAGTTCCGCAGTATGAAAGTAAATGCAGATGCCGACAGGATACAGGCCACGGAGCATGATCCCCGCAAGACGCGCTGGGGCAATATAATGCGTAAGACGAATATAGATGAGCTGCCCCAGTTTATCAATGTGCTGTTGGGGGATATGAGTATCGTGGGGCCTCGTCCTCACATGCTTCTCCATACGCAGGAATATTCAAGGCTGATCAATAAATATATGGTGCGGCATTTTGTGAAACCGGGTATAACGGGATGGAGCCAGGTTACGGGTTTCCGTGGGGAAACGAAGGAACTAAAAGACATGGAGGGCCGTATCCGTGGTGATATCTGGTATTTGGAGCACTGGAGCTTCGGTCTGGACCTTTACATCATGTACAGGACGGTGGCGAATGTCTTCCGTGGCGAGAAGAATGCCTATTAGTAAAACGGGCTGTTCTTAACGATCCTTCTCGATGAGGGTCCTTAGTAATTTAGCAGTTAAAAAACTTTGTTTTTGCAGCCTGTTATTTCCGTCTGCCGGCCGGAAATGGAACATAGCCGGCACTAATGTTAGATCAGAACCCTTGTCCTTTGTGAAAAGTGCAGGGGGAGCTCCGGGAACGAGAGCGCTTGTTCCCGGAGCTTTAATCGAAAACGATATGGCAAAAACCGTATGTCTGCATGACTATCAGAAAGACATTATGCGCCGTCTCTCGGAGGAGTGGCTAACGCATCGCAGCGTGATGGTGCAGATGCCCACAGGTACCGGCAAGACCCATGTATTGGCGGCGGTGGTAAGCAGTTTCCTCACTGATGGAAAGAGGACGGTCTGGATCGTCGCACACCGCAGGGAGCTTGTGGCGCAGATTGAAGAGACCGTTGCAAAATACGGGACAAGTCTGACTGACGGGTGCGTCAGGGTGATGTCCATACAATGGCTCACACGGCATTACGATGATGTGGTGGAAAAACCGGAACTGGTCATCATCGACGAGGCGCACCATGCGCAGGCAAGGACTTACCGGATGCTGTGGAACTGGTGTCCGGAAGCAAAATTTCTCGGACTTACCGCCACTCCCTGCCGGATGGGACGCACCGGATTCACGGACCTTTTCGACTCGTTGGTATGCTCATGGAGTGTGGCGGAGTTTATAAGGAAAGGGTGGCTGTCGTCATTTGATTATGTCTCGATACGTGCAAACAGCAGGGAGCAACGGTTGATAGACTCGCTGGAGAAACGCGGTGCAGATGGGGATTACCAAATAAGGGAGATGAATGACGTACTGAACCGTCATACAAGCATCGATCAGTTGTATCGGAGCGTTCTGGAGTATGCGGACGGGAAGAAGGGGATCGTTTATGCCGTCAGTATCGACCATGCGCGGAACATCGCGGCGTATTACAGCGGAAAAGGACTGGACGCCGCAGCCATAGACAGTCACACACCGACTGCTGAACGCGGACGGATGGTGGAGGATTTCAAGACAGGCAGAATAAAGGTACTGGTAAATGTGGACGTTTTCAGTGAGGGATTTGACTGCCCCGATGTGGAGTTCGTGCAGATGGCGCGTCCGACACTCTCGCTGGCCAAATATCTGCAACAGGCCGGGCGCGGACTGAGAAAATCAGCCGGCAAGAAGACATGCGTGCTGATAGACAACGTTGGACTCTACCGTGTGTTCGGTCTGCCCACCATGGCATGGGACTGGGAGGCGATGTTCCGTGGGGATATGGCTGGAAGGGGAATACGGACCGCCCGACATGGGAACGGAACAAGTCCGGAAACTGTCACCGCGGAAGATTCATGTCAGGACTTCGGTATGGAAATGATCGTTTCCCATGACAGGCTGCTTTCCGTTATAGCTTTGCAAAAAACTCCTAATCCCAGCAAGAGGCCGGAACTTAGAGCATGGCAGGACAGGAACAGCAGGCTATGGGGGCTGTGCCGGGGAAGAAAAAAGATTACGGCCCCGGTATTCGTCACAGTCTTCGACATCCGGCATGACATGGCAGCGGTGAGGCTCTCGGACAAGATATGCGGACTGGTAAACGCCTGTGGTGAGATTATAAGGAAGGAAGGGTATTGCCAGTCCATGAAATTCATGAGAAACAATTTCCTGACCGTGCAGAAACCGAACGGCAGGTCTGATTATATAGATCTTTACAACCTGCGGTCATACAGGGAAAAACCTGAGGTGAGGCGTTTCGGGGATGTGGAGATGTTGAAAGTCGGTCGCATGTATTATAGCCGTACAAAAAATCTGTATGCAAGCAAACTGAACCTGAGCGGTGGCTATATTTATAACCACAAGTTCTATGTGGCGATTTTTGATTACAATGCTTCCGTCCAATGCTATATTGACGATCCGCATATGGCTGGTTTTCCATGGGGATATGCCTGTCTCCTCGGTGGTGATCATGACAGTTACTATTGGATATGCCGATGGTTGGCGGACGGAAGCATCATCGTGACGGACATCGGAGGGAAATACTATCATGTGACAGACTGTGGGGAAAAAAAATACATCGGATGTCACTTCCCGGCAGAGGAGGGAGAGAAATGTTTGGCCGCGATGGAGCGACTGGCAAAGCATGCGAGGGAGATACGGAATATGGCGGAATCCGAGAAAATGAAAAAAAGGCGGCTGCTTCTGGAAAAGTCAGGCGAGGCTGTTCCGTTCCGTTCAGGGATGAAATGGGGGCTGAAAGTCGGTGAGCGTATCACCATTCCTCCGATATACCGCAATGTCAGGCCTCCCATAGGCCGGTATTGCGCCGTGGAGAAGAATTACAGCCAGTGGGGTGTCATTGCCATTGACGGCACAATGATGATTGAACCGCAATACTCTGATATAGAAATCAGCATGAAAGGCGATGTCACAGGAACAAAGGTATCCGGAAACAAGGTAGTAGTGAAACTGCCATAAAGGGTGATCTACCAGTCTTGTTTGTAAATCTGTGGTAAGCACTCAAATTAGGGCTCAAAAATGAAATATATATCTTCGCTGCGAACTAAAACTTACGAATTATGCTAAGCAGTGAAGACCTTGAAAGATTCTACTTTCAGTATCAAACCGAGGCGGTGCCTCTCGGAATGTCAGTCCAGACATTCTGTTTACGGAACAATGTTCCATATAACATTTTTCACAAATGGTACAAGGATACCCGCAAAAAAATAGTGGAAGTTCAGGTGGATGGTGTTCCCTCGGGTCCACCATCGGAGTCCGTGCCGTCTTCCCCTTCAGGGGATGCTTGTCTGGATGATGTGAAGGGGAAAGTCTATACACGGGATATTTTTAGAAGAGACTGATTGTTTGTAGTTATTATGAGTCTTAAAGAAATTCACAAACAATGCCGCAATAGCGCATGCATTGAATTTGATAAGGCTATTCCTAACGGAATATTACTAATGAATGAAATGGAAAAATACCTATGCAGTTTATTTGAACGTTTAGGACAAATAAATGTGACTGGGGAGAAAGACCAACATCGATTACCTTTAATAGTTTCTTTTATTAGAACCCATATGATGATAGATGAACTGTTACATTATTGTGAAAACATAGAAGCAGCAACTTTAGTGCGAAAACAATTGGAGTTATTAGCACGTTACAAGGAAACTGAAAATATGGACGAGCTTAAAATAGCAATTAAAAAGAAGAAAGTTCCTCAAATTAGTAAGATAGAAAATGGAGGTGTGATGTATGGAATGTTATCGGAAATAGCGCATTCAGCAAAGTCTGAAACCTATACTTTATTAGGTTACGAGAAACAAGAAGATGACAGTGTTGGTATAAATCTCTTTGGTGTTTATGACGAAAACATTAAAGTGACGTTTGGCATTCATACAGATATTTTCTGCAGATTCTTTATTGAAATGTTACAATTTCAAAAAGAGCATATCGAAAATTACTCTGAAGACTCAGATATGGATTGGATGTGTAATGATTTTATTCCTCTTGGCCTAAAAAGTGGAATAGAATACTTCGAAAGGTATTCTCGTTGAAATTCATGACATTTTTCAACAATTAAAACTGTTAGAAAACGGCTGGTTAATATCAAATTAATAAATTATGCCAGATTCTTTAAAACAGAAAGCAGCCAAAGGTGTACTTTGGAGCACAATCGAGCGCTTTTCCGTTCAAGGCGTACAGTTCCTGATTATGATTGTGATGGCAAGGTTGCTTACACCGCATGATTATGGAATCATCGGTATGCTGGCCATTTTCATTGCTGTGGCGCAGTCGTTGATTGACAGCGGCTTTTCGCAAGCATTGATACGTAAACAGAATAGGACTGAGACTGACAACAACACTGTATTCTATTTCAATATTGTCGTCAGTGGCTTGCTTTACTTTATATTGTACATTTCTGCCCCGTTTGTTGCAGATTTCTATAATACGCCACAGCTTTGCCCTGTAATGCGCGTCGTATGTATCAGCATAATTTTCAATTCTTTGGCAGTTGTACAGCGTGCGCTTCTTACGATCAAGATTGACTTCAAGACCCAAGCCAAGGCCGCCTTGACTGCCGCTGTAACTTCGGGCGTAGTAGGCATAACAATGGCTTACCATGGATTCGGCGTATGGTCGCTGGTTACACAACAGTTGCTTAATCTCGGTATAAATACAAGTCTGTTATGGCTGTTGTCAAAGTGGAGACCACGATTGATATATTCTTGGCAATCATTTCACGAATTGTTCGCCTTTGGCTCGAAGCTCCTTGCATCAGGACTGCTCGATACCATTTATCGCAACATCTATCCCATTGTTATAGGCAAGCTTTTCAGTGCCTCAAACCTGGGACATTATACTCGCGCACATCAGTTCTCTGAGTTCCCTTCGTCCAATCTTACCGGAATAATCCAGCGTGTAACCTATCCCGTGCTTTGCGAGATACAAAATGATGACGCCCGCCTTGCCGGAATTTACCGTAAATTCCTAAAATTGTCTGCTTTTATAATATTCCCGTTGATGATAGGTCTCTCTTCAGTCTCAAGGCCTTTTATTAGCATTATGCTTGGACAGCAATGGGAGTTTTGCGGACAATTATTGCAAATTATCTGTTTCAGCATGATGTGGTATCCCATTCACGCCATCAATCTCAATCTTCTGCAAGTGAAAGGCCGTTCAGACCTGTTCCTGCGACTTGAAATCATAAAGAAAATTCTTGGTGTGACCGTACTTTGCATCACCGCGCCGTTTGGTCTTATTGTGATGTGTTATGGTTCAATTCTCAATTCGCTCGTAGCATTAGTGATAAACACTTACTACACCGGCAAACTGATCAATGTCGGTTTTTTCAAACAAATGTGCGACCTGTTACCTACTATTGTTCTCTGCCTCGTAATGTTCGTCCTGATACTTATGGTAAACTATTTCATCCCAAGCGATATCGTAAAACTTTGTGTCGGTGTTGCTATAGGCATGACCTTTTACATATTGTCAAGTCACATCTTTAAGTTTTCTGAACTTACAGAAATACTGTCTTTACTTAAGAGAAAACCATAGAACTAATATAAAACAAATTTATCATGGATAATGAATTGATAACAGTAACGTCACCGTTACTGCCGAATCTTGATGATTTTAATGAAATGCTCAAGCAGATTTGGGCAAGTAAATGGATAACCAATAATGGTTCTTTTCACAAGCAACTTGAAAAGGAACTGGCTGTTTATCTGAAGGTGCCTTATATAAGTCTGTTTACTAATGGCACTTTGCCGCTGATAACAGCTCTTCAGGCATTGCGTATAACAGGCGAGGTTATTACTACTCCCTATAGTTTTGTTGCTACGACTCACGCTTTGTGGTGGAATGGTATAAAGCCTGTATTTGTGGATATAGACCCTACTACAGGTAATATTAACCCCGATAAGATAGAGGCTGCCATTACGCCTAAGACCACGGCTATAATGCCAGTACATGTATATGGCAAGCCCTGTGACACCAAGCGGATACAGGAGATTGCCGACCAATATGGCTTGAAAGTGATTTATGATGCTGCTCATGCATTTGGAGTAGAGGTTAATGGTGAGAGTATACTCAATGCCGGTGATCTGAGCACACTCAGTTTCCATGCTACAAAAGTTTACAACACCGTAGAAGGTGGAGCGATGGTGATGCACGATGAAAAAATGAAGAAGCGCATAGACTACTTGAAGAATTTTGGTTTCGCCAACGAAACAACCGTGGTCGGTCCTGGCATCAACAGCAAGATGGACGAGGTGCGTTCGGCCTACGGTCTGCTCAATCTTAAACAAGTGGATGCCGCGATAGAAGCACGTCACCAAGTCGCCATAAAATATCGTGAAGTTCTTCGTAATGTTGAGGGTGTAACATTTTTCGATGACATCCCTGGTGTCCGTCACAATTATTCATACTTCCCTATTTTTATAGATGCGAAAAAATATGGAATGACTCGCGATGAACTTTATTTCAAGATGAAAGAGCAAAATGTTCTCGGCCGCCGTTACTTCTATCCGCTTATCAGCGAGTTCTCAACCTACCGCGGACTTGAAAGCGCAAAACCGGAGAATCTGCCCGAGGCGCACAAGATGGCCGACAGCGTAATCTGTTTGCCAATGCACCATGCGCTTAGTAACGATGACATTCAACGAATACTTGATAGTATAATTAAGTGACAGGTATGAAGAAAATATTGCTGCTGGGCGGTTCTGCCCAACAGCTTGTAGCGATAAAAGCGGCTAAGGAATTAGGGTATTATACCATTGTCTGCGATTATCTTCCGAACAATCCCGGACAATATGAGGCAGATAAATTTTACGCTACAAGCACAACAGATATTGAAGCCGTTTATGAAATCGCTAAGGAAGAGCAAATCAATGGCATACTCGCTTATGCTTCCGACCCTGCTGCTCTTCCTGCTGCTATCGTAGCCGAGAAACTGGGATTGCCCACTAATCCTGCAAAGAGCGTAGAGATTCTTGGATTGAAATATCCGTGGCGTAAGTTCTTACACGATAACGGATTTGCATGCCCTAAATTCTACCCATTTAATCCCCAAACTCCGATAGATGAAATTAAGAATAATATTAAGAATTTTACGTTTCCATTTGTGGTAAAGCCGACCGACTCGTCTGGCAGCAAGGGTGTGACAAGGCTTGATGATTGGAACGGACTTGAAAAGGCTATAAGCCGGGCTGACGAATATTCAAGGAATAAAGTTTTGCTCGTTGAAGAGTTCATTCAGAGAGGCTATCCATATGTCATTGGCGGTGATATTTTCGTATGGAACGGGAAAATAGTTCTCTATGGTGAAATGGAGTGCCTTAGGGATATGGTAAGAAGTCCTTTAATTCCGATAGGGGAAAAAAAACCGGCGGCCATCAATGAAAAACAAAAAAGATTTGTTTACAACGAATTGCAGCGTGTAATTACAGCACTTAATATCCGTTTCGGCGAGATGAATATTGAAATTCTGCTTGATAAAGACGACAATGTGCATTTCCTCGAGTTGGGTCCAAGAGCAGGCGGTAACATGATTCCCATTCAGCTTAGCGACGCTTTCGGCATAGATTTGGTGAAAGCCAACGTACAAGCCGCAATAGGGGTGAAGCCTGATTTTGTAGACAAGCCGGTAAAAGCCCTTCCCGGTTGCTATATGCATTATGTCCTGCATAGTTATGAGACTGGAACATTCGGCAATGTTGAAATAGATGAGAGCATAAGAAAGTTTGTCTATCGTGAAGTCATTTACAAGAAACCCGGTGACAAGATTGAAGTTTTTGATGGAGCCGGTAAAGCTCTCGGCATAATCTTTCTGCATTTTGATAAAAGTATAGAAATGGAAGATTTCTGCAAGAATCATAACACATTAATTAAGGTAAATCTGCAATGACAGGAACTCAACAAGTAAAGCCGATAGGAGGCTATTTTGAGCTGGAGCTTCCTATATATCCCGAACTCCATGCCAATGCTATTGCCCTTAATAGCGGACGTTTCTGCTTGGAGTATGTTTTGAGATGCAAGCACTATAAAAAAGTGTACGTTCCGTATTTCATTTGCGATTCAGCCGTTGAACCAATTAAGAAACTTGGTATTCCGTATGAGTTTTATCATATAAATAAGGATTACCGTATAATTGATGAAATCCGGCTAAACGATGGTGAAGCATTGTTGTATGCTAACTATTGGGGGTTGCAAGACGCATATTGCCAACATCTTGCCTCCATATACGGACAGAGGCTTATTCTTGATTACACTCAGGCGTTTTATTCAAAACCAATTGATGGAATAGATACATTTTATAGTTGTCGTAAATTTTTCGGTGTACCTGACGGAGGGTATCTTTATACCAACGTTCAGACCGATTTTGAAATTGCACAGGATGAATCATACACACGTATAAATTCGCTTGTGAAACGTATAGACATTTCTCCCGAAGCCGGTTTTCAAGACTTTCATATTACCAGTGCGGAATTTCATAAAATGCCGATACGGAGAATGTCCAACTTTACAAAACGCATGATGAAAAGCATTGATTACGAGTATGCTGCATGTCGCAGAATCGAAAACTACAACACATTGCAGCAACAACTTGGGGGTAGAAAACTTTGCTATGGTGAAGTGCCAATGATATTTCCATTTATATCAGAATTAGGACAAGAACTTCGCCAGCACTTTATCGTAAACAAGGTTTTCGTAGCAAAGTATTGGCCAAACGTGGACGGTTGGGCTGGAAAAGATTCACTGGAAACGTGGATGGCAAACCATATTCTTCCGTTGCCCATAGACCAAAGATATTCAAAGAATGATATGGAAATAATTTTAAATATTATAGAAGTATGAAAGAAAAGGTAGTAATAATTGGCGGTAAAGGAACTGCTGTTGTCATAGCTGAACAGATTTATGACGCTCAAATTCGTTTCGGAAAAGAAATTGAAGTTATAGGTTTCGCATTCGATGATCCTGCCTTTTTGGGTGGCATCAATGGGTGGCCTGTTCTGTGTGGCACGAAGGAGGCTTATGAAAAATTTAAAGATGATGCTGATATCAAATTCGTTTTTGCAATGTATCGTTCTGACTTGCTCAAAGAAAGAATTCAGCTTCGGGACAATCTGAACATTCCGAAAGAGCGCTATTTGTCTTTCATACATCCGACAGCATATGTCGCTAAAAGTGTTCGGATGGGACAGGCAAATATTGTGCTAGCAAATTGTTCCATCAACTGTAATGCTGTACTTGGCGATTTTAACACAATGAACACCAATTCATCAATTGGGCATGATACGGTAATTGGAAATAATAATTTTATCGCTGCTCATACCTGTATCGGTAGTGGTTTAAAAATAGGAAATGGAAATTTTACCGGATTGAATTGCAGCCTTAGGAACCTTATAAGAATTGGAGATTACAACCTGATTGGCATGGCCTCAAATGTTGTAAAAGATGTCGAATGTGGGAAAACACTCGTAGGAAATCCTGCGCACGAATTACATAAATAAAAAATAATGAATAAATCAATTTTAGGACTTTATTATGAGGATTTTGTCATAGGTGACGAAATCCAACATTCACTTTCCAAAACTATTTTTGAGAGTGATAATAACTTCTTTTCCTTGTTGACAATGAATCATCATCCCGTTCATACTAATATGGATTATGCGGCAAAAAACCAACACGGAAAAATTCTAGTGGTGGGTACATTAGTATTTTCGTTGGCTGTTGGGATTACCGTACCTGATATCAGTGGAAAAGCAATAGCCAATTTAGAATATGAGAGCATTAAACATTTAAATCCGGTATTTTTGAATGATACAATTTATGTTCGCACAAAGATATTGGATAAGCGTGAGTCTAAATCCAAATCTGACCGTGGAATTATTTATGTGGAATCCATCGCTTATAATCAAAATGGAGTAGATGTTCTGTCATTCAGAAGAAAAGTATTAGTAAAAAAGAAAGAGTTATAATTATGAATAATACATATTTAATGCGCAGCCTGATGTTTGTACCTGCGCATAATCAAAAATTGCTTGATAGTGCCGTGCGACGTGATGCGGATGTTCTTCTATTGGACATAGAAGATTCTGTTCCGTTTGCAGAAAAACAGCTTTCCCGTGACAATATTAAGAATTTTGTTAAACGTCCGGATTTGCATGGGAAATTATTATTTCCTCGTGTGAATGATCGGGAAAGTGGTGAACTGCTTCGTGATGCTTATCAGTTGACTATAGACGGGATCGCTGGATTCATGTATCCCAAAGCGACAAAAGGGGATGACATTTATTTTTTTGGTAAATTACTTGAAACGATTGAATATGAAAAAGGGTTTCCTATTGGAACATTTAAAATAATCCCATTGATTGAGACGGCAGGTGCTGTAATCAATATTAAAGATATATGTAGTGCATGTACTAGAGTTATAGCTGTTGCATTTGGGTGTGAAGACTATGTAACAGACATGGGTGGAAAACATGATGCAGAAGGAATAAGCATAATGACTGCACGCAACATGATATGTATTGGTGCACGCAGTTGTGGTGTGCTTCCTATTGATACTGTCCATATTAAGGTTCATGATTTGGATGATCTGGAGAAGAATCTCATACTGAGTAAGAATTTGGGATTTGAAGGTATGCTTGTCCTGAATCCTAAGGAACTTCCATTGGTGAACAGATATTATTCACCAACCGAAGACGAAGTTGCTTGGGCAGAAGAAATGATTACATTATCTGAGGAAGCCGTAAGTGAGGGCAAAGGAGTGGCTGTAAAAGATAACAAATTTATAGGACCTCCAATGGTGAAAATGGCGCGCAATATAATTAGAAAACATGAGCTGATTGTGCTTAAAGAAAAGGAATTCCATGAATTATGATTTAATGATGACTATCCATTGAACTGCTTAGCAAGCTAAATCATTGGTTGATGGATACAGAAAAGGTTTATTATTTGTTAGTCTGTAATGCATTGTATGAAAAAAATATTATAGCAAATGTAATAACAGACAGTGAAGAAATAGTTTTTCAAGGGATGATATGTATGTAAGTTTGAATATCTTAAGAATGTACTTTCCTGCATAAAAAACAATCTTTCAGTTTATGATAAAAACTTTTGTGAGACTAGCCCCAGAAGGAGACGATAAGAGCAGTCCGGTTAAATGTATCACGCGATTATTCCACCAGTGTCTTTGCCACCACAACATCATATGATATTGTGACGGTAAAGCACCCTCAAAATATATTTGGGAAAAATAAAATGAATGACAATAAGTTATTAGTTTCTATAAAATGCATGGTTTACAACCATGAACCGTACCTCCGCCAATGCCTTGAAGGTTTCGTGATGCAAAAAACAAGCTTCCGCTTCGAGGCTATTGTTCACGATGATGCATCTTCAGATGGCAGTGCGGCGATAATACGTGAGTATGCCAGAAAATATCCAGACATTATTAAACCTATTTATGAAACAGAAAATCAATACTTAAAACGGAATGGTTCATTAAATAGAATAATAAACGCACATATGCATGGAAAGTATATAGCATTTTGCGAAGGTGACGATTACTGGACTGATCCGCTAAAATTACAAAAACAGGTGGACTGGTTAGAGAAGCATGATGAGTATGTAATGTCGCATTCAAATTGTTTATGTTTTAACCAATCAACAGGAAAATTCACCCATGATAAAATAGAAAACAAAAAAGTTGAAATTGGTTGCAATCTCTCATGTGAAGATATTATTAGATACCCAAGAATAGTAATGACTTTAACTGTAGTTATTAGAAAATCTGTCCTTGATAAAATAATAGTTTCCGATCCTTTTATTTTTGATTCAGGGAATTTTTTATTAGGGGATATTCCTCGCTGGTATTCAGCTTCCAGAATGGGAAAAATACATTTCTTATCGGATATAACAAGTGTTTACCGTGAATTGAATAGTTCAGCATCCCACATCAAAGGGTTTAAAAACCGATATAAATTTTCGGTTTCAGCCCAAGGCCTTCGGGCTTATTTATGCAGACGGGATAACTTATCTACAGATTTATCGGCTTTGATAGAAAGACGATATGCCAATGTCTTGTTACACCATCTCGTATTAAATCCCGATTATAAACCTGTCGTTCCGCTGTTGCCAAACACTCATCGTTTTGAATTATTTCTGCAACGCCATAAATTGTTGGGGATATATCTTGCGATAAAAGATATTTTCAGAAAATTAAAACTATCCAAACCATTATGAGTACCATAAGATTAATATACATTCTATTGCATGTATTGGAAATTTGGATGCTCTTTGTAGCTGGAAGGAAAATGTCCCAGACAAAAACAGACAAGGAATATTGGAAAGCATCTCTGTGGGCGTTTGTTCCTTATGTGTTTGTTTTAGGATTAAGATTCGGACATAATATAGATTGGAATTTATATTGTGTAAGATATCTTGAACATAAATCAATGGATTGGAATACGACAGAACCCATATATCACTTTCTTTTTTATCTATTCAATTCAATAGGAGTACCATATTTTATTGTAATTTCCTTCCAAGTCGCTTTATTTATGTTTAGCTTTTTACTCGTAGCCAAACATTTTAAAAATTGCTTGTATTATGTTCTTCCATTGCTTCCTGTTGTTGCGCAAAGTAATGACAACTACATCAGATGGTATTTAGCTGTTTCGTTTGCACTGATTTCTCTATATTTTCTGCTATCGGATAACAAGAAAAAGTATATTAAGTGCATATTGGCATTTATTGTAGGAGTACTGATACATAATGGAACACTTCTATTATTGGCTTTTATACCGGTTTACTACTTTGGGCGCAAAAAGCATATCCCGATAACTATTTCCGTCATAACAGTATTTCTTTCGGTTTTTGTAGTTTCCATCTCAATAATGTCCTTTCTTTCTGAAATTGCATTGTCTGTCTATTATTTAGGCGGAAACAGTCTTCAAGATGTTCGGCTTTCTACTTACTTACTAAAAGTAAGTGGCATGGTAACAGAAGGGTATGGCATTACTGGCATTGGTGAATATAATCTTCGAAATAAGGTATTTACGTTTGTATCATTTTTACCTGTCATCATTTACGGACCGCGGTATCTAAACTCCTATAAATGGGGTATACTAACTTATAACCTCTTCATCATAGGAGCATTTCTGAATCCTTTTTTTAGTACAATAGAAATATTTGATAGATATAGTAAGGCATTGCTAATTTTTCAAGCCATTGTTGCAGGAATCGTATATTATAAGCTTTTAAAGAGCAAAGACACAATAAGTGCTGTTAGAATTTTCTCTTTGGTATCTTTGCTTTGCTGCTTCTATCCATTCATCCGATATTCTTGTATGACCACAGCGGATTATAGGATGATGTATATATGGGATTCCAATGGCCGTGATTATATAAATACGGATTTGTACATTAATGATTTTATCAATAATTAAAATAATGACTATGAGCATAAAAAGGAATATAAAAACAATACTTAAACTGCTGCAAAGAAAAAAAGTGACAAAAGCAGATATCGTATTGTTGTCTCCTAACCAACGGTTAGTTAGAAAGAAAGTGATTATAACAGGCGGAAATCGTGGATTGGGATTTGCTATGGCAAAAAAATTTACAGATGAAGGAGCCGAAGTCTTAATAACAGGTCGCGACGAAGAAAAGTTAGAAAAAGCTGCAAAAGAGATTGGTTGTAAATACATGCAATATGATGTAACGGATTTTACTCACATGGATGAGTTCATTAAAGAGGCGGATGACCTGTTAGGCGGTGCCAATGTGCTGGTAAATAATGCCGGTATTTCGTTGCATGAGGGCACCATAATGGATGTTCATTATGAACAATTTGACAAGCAAATAGAGACAAATCTCAAGGGAGCGTATTTCTTGTCACAAAAGTTTCTTCGTATGTATGAGAAAAAGCATAGAAATGGCGGATCCATACTATTTCTATCCTCAGAACGGGGACATTATGCTGATGATTTACCTTACGGACTCATTAAAGCTGCCATTAACAGCTTAACGCAGGGACTTGCAAAAATGTTGATACATAGCAATATAAGAATAAATGCAATTGCTCCAGGTATTACAACGACTGATATGACAGGCATAACAAAGGACGATATTTATGCAGATGACTATTCGACAGGCAGATATTATTTGCCTGAAGAGGTGGCAGAAGTTGCTTGCTTTCTTGTTAGTGATGCATCTTCTTGCCTGTCGGGACAGATTATAATTTGTAATAACGGAGATTCAATTAATTACAGAAAATAGGAAACAAATAAGCACTATATGATGTCTACATATTATACAAACGATAGAACAACCCAAATTGTTCTATATTTATTGAAAGCTCATGGAATAAGAAAAGTCATTGTGTCACCTGGTACAACAAATGTTACGCTTGTAGCGAGTATGCAGATTGACCCCTATTTTGAGCTGTATTCTGCGGTGGATGAAAGATCGGCTGCTTATATGGCCTGTGGATTAGCTTATGAATCTGGAGAGCCTGTTGTACTTTCCTGCACGGAAGCAACAGCATCACGTAATTACTTCCCCGGATTAACTGAAGCATATTACCGAAAACTTCCTGTGCTAGCTATTACAGGATGTCATGGCAGTAATGACATCGGTCATTTAAGGCCGCAAGTTATAGATAGAAGTGAACAACCTGTAGACACAGTTAAAATGAGCATTAGTTTGGGGAAATGTAAAAGTCAGGACGATGAATGGTTCGTCAATGTCCAAACGAATAAGGCTTTGCTTGAATTAACACGTAACGGCGGAGGGCCTGTTCATATAAATCTAAGTTATAGCGGCAGTTCATTTCTTACACGCAATTTGCCAAGCACAAGGGTAATCAAGCGTTATTCTCAATTTGAAAATGTGCCGCCCTTACCAATTGGAAGAATAGCAATATTTGTAGGTAGCCATAAAAAGTGGAGTGATGATGAATTGAATGCGATAGACTCCTTCTGTGCAAATCACAATGCGGTCGTTTTTTGTGATAAAACCAGTGGGTATTTGGGTAAATATAGAATAGATTATGCTTTGATTGCGGCACAATCTTCATATACCCCCCATACCAATAATCCGGATTTATTGATTCATATAGGTGAAGTTTCAGGTGATACATATACACAAGGTTCTTTAAAACCTCAAAGCGTATGGCGAGTAAGTGAGGATGGTGAAGTAAGGGATACATTTAAGCGACTAAAAAATGTTTTTTCCATGCCTGAGAAAATATTCTTTACACTCTATAAGGATGTTAATCCAAACAACACTGATGAATATTTGAATGCATGCAAAAAGGAATATGAATCTATTGTATCGCAAGCGCCTAATGTTGAATTTTCAAATGTTTGGATCGCTCAAACATTGATTGGTAAATTGCCCAAACAATCCATTCTTCATTTGAGCATATTCAACAGTTTTCGTTCATGGAATTTTGCTCCAACACGATCGGACATTCAGACAATCTGCAATGTGGGAGGCTTCGGGATTGACGGCACACTTTCCACGTTGTTAGGTGCATCTATTGCAAATCCTGATATATTGCATTTTGCAGTTATAGGCGATTTGGCCTTTTTCTATGATATGAACTCTTTAGGGAACCGTTATGTGAGCAATAATATACGCATACTATTAATAAATAACGGTCGCGGTACAGAGTTTAGGAATTATGATCACCCCTGTGTTTTGTTTGGTGAGGAAGCGGATTCATATATGGCTGCAGCAGGTCATTTTGGATATAAATCCACGACTTTGGTTAAAAATTATGCACTCAGTTTAGGCTTTAAATATTTAACTGCATCTACCAAAGAAGATTTCCTGAATATGTATGAACAGTTTACAGATTCTAATAATAGAGAAGCCCCAATGATACTGGAGGCCTTTACTGATTCTAAAGACGAAAGTAATGCTGTATATGCGTATAGACATATAATAAAAGAATGTGTATTGGAAATTAAGAACAAGGCAAAAAGAATTGTTAAAGATATTATTAAGAGATAATTTTTAAAAATCATGAAAATAGGAATCATAACTTACCACAAAAGCCATAATTATGGTGCTTTGCTGCAAGCCATAGCACTGCGCATAAAATTGGTACAAATGGGGCATGATGTATATTTTATAGATTATTGGCCATTGTATCATAAACAGCTATATGACTTTTTCTCTATCAAGGAAATGTTTAATTACGGTATCAAAGATGCCATAAAATACGGCTTAAAGATTCTATTATCTTATAAGAAACGAAAAAAGAGAATTACATCGTTTATGCAATTCATTGAGGAATTTATTCAGCCTTATTGTATTGACTATTCGACAAACGATAAGTTTGATATCATCATTTATGGAAGTGATCAAATATGGAGAAAACAACCGGAATTATCCAATCATTTTGATCCTGTATATTTTGCTGATAACATATTAAAAGCAAATAAACACATAGCTTATGCGGCAAGTATGGGTAATATGGACTTGAGCAAAAAAAACTATGACTTTTTGAAAGAAAAAGTCAACAAATTCTCACACATTTCTGTAAGAGAAGAAAAATTAAAATTCATAATGGAAGAAGTTGGCATTAATAGTCCATTAGTTTTAGACCCTACACTCTTATTGACGAATGATATTTGGGAACGAGTATTCCCAATTAGAAATATGTTTAATGAAAGATATGTTCTTTATTATAGGTTATTAAGAAATTCCTTCAATGAAAAGCAAGTCGCTGATTTTGCACAAAGATTAGGATGCAAACTCCTTATTTTAGAAGGCCGACCAAGACCTACCATAAAAAAAGATACCATTTCTTCTGCAAATCCAATAGAATTTATTTCATTGATTAAATATGCGGATTTCATTTTCACTTCTTCTTACCATGGAATGGTTTTTTCATTGATATTTCACAAGCAATTTTTTGCTTCATTTTCTGAAAATTCCGATAGGGCCGAATCCCTTTTAACTTCATTGGATTTGAAAGACCATCTTATACCACATAAGTCAGATATACCTACACACATTAGAAAAATAGACTATACTTCTATTGATTTAAAAATAAACTCCCTACGAAGCTTATCTGAAAAGTTTTTGAAAGAATCAATATAGCAATAGTTTGTGATGTTTCTCATAGAATGATTTTTGTTATATGCACATTCTTCATTATACATTAGGTTTCCAGCCATATAGAAGTGGCGGACTTGTCCGTTATGCGACAGATTTAATGCAGATGCAGGCAAGTATGGGGCATAAGATTTTTGCCTTGTACCCAGGAAGTATGTCTCTTACAATGCCCAAGTGTCATATTCGGTCGGATGAATCCATTGGTGACGTATGTGTCTTTGAGTTAGTAAATTCTAAGCCTGTTCCTTTGATGTATGGAATTAAAAATGTGAACGACTTTATTGATGACCATAATGTGGACGTTACATCTTTGAATAAGATGCTTGAAGAAACACAACCTGATATTTTTCATATCCATACATTGATGGGACTTCCATTAGAATTTCTGAAAGTAATAAAAAGACGAGGTATAAAAACTGTTTATACGTCTCATGACTATTTCGGATTGTGTCCAAGAGTCAACTTTATTGACAATAACGGACAGTTTTGTTCCATTGCATCGGCACAAAACTGTTGCGCTTGCAATGTTGATGCCAAGAAAACTATATTTTTAAGGGTCAGGAATGCCAAATGTCTTGTCCCGTTAAAACAATTTTTGAGAAAAGCTGTTAAGTGATGAATGATTACAGCAAATTATTGGATTATTTCAAAGAGAGTTTTGGCCTTATAGATTATTTTCATTTCAATAGCGAGACCACCCAAAATGTTTATTCAGGAAATCTGCATATTGAAAATGGGAAAATTATACCCATAACTCATTCCGAAATAAAAGACAACAGGCATAAGAAATCATTTGATGCCAGTATATTGCGAATAGGTTTTATAGGAAACGACACTCCATACAAGGGTTTGCCTTTGTTGTTGCAAGTCTTGAAACGAATTACAGACAAGTCTTCGTGGCGATTAGACGTATGGGGTGGCAAGGTCGCCCAAGAGAAGGATTGGCAGATATTTTATCGAGGTAAGTTCGACAGCCGTTCGTTGGCGACTGTTTATGATGGAATGGACGTATTGATAGTTCCGTCAATCTGGAAAGAAACGTTTGGTTTTGTTGTCTTGGAAGCATTGTCGTATGGAGTGCCTGTCATTGTGTCTGATAATGTCGGCGCAAAAGACATTGTGAAACAATATGATGAAAGGTTTGTCTTCACTTCAGCATCAGAATTGCTTGCATTGTTAAACCAGATTTTTAAAGATCGTTCATTGTTGGTGGAATTTAATGAGAAAGTTCTGAATGGAGTATGGAAGCATTCGATGAAAGACCATACTGAGGAAATATTGAGATTGTATGAAGCTATGAAGAAATGAGGAATCTGCATGGGAAAATCTTGTGCAAATTCATTCACTCAATTTATCCCCTATTTCATTCATCTACAAAAGGAAATAAAGTCCAATGACAATATTCATAACTATTGCAATATTCCTCTGCATCTCATACATCCTTTATTGCGAATTAAAAAACCTTGAAAGCATTGTATATTGGGGAGTCCTGGTAGTGACTTTATGGGGATTGCTGCATCTCCAAATGCCATTGCAATGGTGGATGATTGGAAACCTTTCTATTTGCTTTTGGGATTTATCTATAGGTCTATTGGTTCTAACAAGCGTATTCTGTCTTTTTCGACATATATGGGTGGAAACAATCATGATGCGTAAAGAATTATAGAATCTCGTAGAATCTTTTGGCGCATATATTAAAGATGTATGGCAGGACAAACTGATACGCAAAAAATTATGGAATCTCGTAGAACCTTTGGGTGTTTATATTAATGATGTGTGGCAGGATAAACTATTTGCTTTTACACTGATTGCCATTCTTGTACTTTATGTGGCTTCAATAATTTCTTTTATAACGAAATGAAATCTATTGAATTGGGGGATTACGATACCTTTAGCGGCTTGCTGTCATTGTTTACAGCCGTGATAGGCTTGGCATATCCTTTTATTTTGCAGGCAATAGAACGGATACAGGAACGCTATATAACGGAAAGGGTATCACACTGGTTTGAGGAAGAGACCACATTTGCCCGTTTCTTCTTCATGCTAAAAGCTAATATTCCTATTGCTTTTCTTGCTCCTTTCTTTTTATTTTTGTTTTATGACTATGTTTTATTGTCCATTACTGTGCTGGCTGTGCAATCCGTGTTTGTCTGTCTACTACTTTTTTACCTGATGGGACTGTACAAACAGGTGGATACTTACAGTTCGTATATTAAGATGGCAGAATATTCTTCGAAAGAAGATATGGAGCGTGTAGCCATCGTGATGTTATCAGCAGACCACAATGAGGAAAAAGAAGGGTATGGATGCGGCACATGACAAACTGTATGGACGTATCGCTGACCTATTGGCGCAAGAGGCACAAAAAAGAAATGGAAACTTAGTCGAGTTTCCTGCGGAAGTGCTTCAAGTTGCAAGGCAAATACTTTTGGCAGCAGAAAAGAGGGAGGTGTATCCTCGAATATCTTGTGACACAACTCTCATTCCACTATTATATGATACCATATATAATAAAAGCCATCCAACAAAAGAATTGCGGAGTTTTATCTGGTTTCATTTGAACAGGTTGCTTAAAGCGGGAAATACGGATTGGTTAAAATCGTATTGGGAATGGGCTTCGCAATACTACAGGACAATGCGTTACAATGGAAGCTACGATGAAATTGAGCGGAATGAGTTTCATGAAATGCACCTATTTTTTGCAGCTATGGTATTGCGCAGTGGGAACAAGGAACTCATGGAGCATATTATGTCCTTTCAAGATACACTTCCCGACCCGCCACCCTTGCTGTTGTACCGAATAAGCGAAATAATTCAAACCCTTTTGGATTTTGACAAATTGCGGAATTGGCCATTTAGATTGGTAAAAAACTATCAGATGTACTTCTTCGCCAATGATGTCAATGCAGACCATAACATTTTCAGGGTATTATGTGATTATCTGGCATTCTCACTATTAAATATAGTCAACAAACAGGACTGCAACTCATATACGATTAACGAATATCTTATTGACAAGAAAATTCCTATCGAAAGATTAAAAAAAGAAAGGGAGACATTGGAATGGTTTAGAAGCATTGTAATGATTGATATAAGCAAAATAAATTGTGAACATTTCTCAAGGAAACAGGCAGAAGCAGCTCGAACTCTACTTTTAGGATTGGTGAAGGAATATGATAAGAGGATTGAGTCTATCAAAGAACATGACAATATTGATCCTGATAAATTAGATGCGCTCAAAAAAGAAATTATTGTAGAATGCGAGAGGATGGCATTGCCATTGCAAAGGAAGAAAATGGATGGCGAAGATGTAGAGCAATTGAAGTTTATCGTATCGGATACAGCACAGGCTGCGCCCGGACAAATGCTTGAACACTATAGCACTTCAAGTGTTAATTTCACGGAAGTGCTTGTAGCTTATTTGCTGCATCAATTTTATGCAAGATTGGCATCCTTATTTATTTTGAATGGTGCCGTTGCCACTTACCTGATACAATACAATGATTTGGGAGAGGCTCTGCGAAGAATGCATTTCAATAAAGACGAATACGTCTTGCTAAACAACGGTATTTCACTTTGGGGGCAGGATTTAGGATGCATCAAGCGTGAGGAAATCATCGCCATAGGCAGTGGAAGTAACAATTTGTTCATCATAAAAAAAGATGATTGCCCTACTTACTTATATGGAACGTTGACAGACATGCGGCAAATTGACAAACAATATGAGGCCATTGATGAATCAAAAGGCTTGTTTTGGAAAGAACCAACCGATAATCTCATGGTGCATATTGCACAACCTTATGTTTTATACAACAGAAGGCATATGCGCTTTCTAAAAATCAACATCACCTACGACAGAGCTTTGGGCGATTGTAGTCTCCACAAGCTGAAAGACATCAGTGAAATTTTATAATAATACAATCTAATGAAAATAGCATTTATCAGCACCCGTGGTATACCTAACAACTATGGGGGCTTCGAACAGTTTGCCGAATACATTTCCGTAGGATTGGCACAAAGAGGTCATGAAGTGGTAGTCTATTCACCCAAATTTCATCCGTATCAGGAGGACACATATAAAGGTGTACGCCTTAAACATATCTACAGTCCGGAGACATGGATGGGAAGTTCAGTCGGCAGTTTTTTCTATGACTTTGCGTCATTGTGCGATGCCTTGAAGAAAGAAGATTTCGACATCATTTATGAGGCGGGTTACACGAGTATTATTCCGGCTTACATCTGGTTCAACGTGAGGAAGCGGAAACGTCCGATATTCACCACCAATATGGATGGATTGGAGAACAAGCGGTCGAAGTTCAGCCCGATGGTAAGACGTTTTCTGGATTGGGAAGAGAAAATGGCGGTGAAATACAGTCATTACTTGATTGCCGACAACATGGGCATCCACGATTATTATAAGGAGAAATACGACAAGGAGAGCAAGTTTTTGGCTTATGGCGCGGACATTCATGATGATTTCAATGCAGACTATTTGAAAGAATTTGGATTGCAACCGGAAGAATATTACATCTTGATTGCCCGTCTTGAACCGGAAAACAACATCGTGATGGCGATAGAAGGCTATCTGCATTCGAAAGAAAACGGACGCAGACCGCTGATTGTAGTCGGCAAGACGAACACGCCTCACGGTAAAGAGCTTGTAGAGAAGTACGGAAACGAGAAGAACGTGAGATTTGTCGGTGGTATCTATGATTTCAAGAAACTGGATTCCGTCCGTCATTTCTCAAAGGCCTATTTCCACGGTCACAGCGTGGGAGGCACCAATCCTTCCTTGCTCGAAGCAATGGCGGCGGGCTGTTTCATCTTTGCGCACGACAATATCTTCAACCGTGCCGTGCTGGAAGAGAATGCTTTCTATTATCCGTCGGCAGACAAGGTCGCAGAGTATCTTAACCGTATTGACACGATGGCAGAGGAAAGCAAGATTCAATATACAGCCAACAACATTGAAGTAATCCGAAATGAATATTCTTGGGAACACCTGGTGGATGAGCACGAGAAGTATTTTCAGTGGTTGTTGGAACAGAACGAAAAGTGAAAAACTGAAACTCAATATATTAAGTATGAAAGGTATAGTATTAGCCGGTGGCAGCGGTACACGTTTGTATCCTATCACCAAGGGAATCAGCAAGCAGTTGATTCCAATTTTTGATAAACCGATGATTTATTATCCGATTTCTGTGCTGATGCTGGCCGGAATCAGGGAGATACTCATTATCTCGACCCCTTTAGACCTGCCGGGTTTCAAGAGGCTATTAGGTGACGGAAGTAACTTCGGAGTGAGGTTTGAGTATGCCGAGCAACCTTCACCTGATGGGCTGGCCCAAGCTTTCATTATCGGTGAAAAGTTCATCGGAAATGACTGCACCAGCCTGGTGTTGGGCGACAATATTTTCTACGGTGCGGGATTGAACGACATACTGAAGCAGGCTGTCACCGATGCCGAACAGAACGGCAAAGCGACCGTATTCGGCTACCGCGTGAGTGACCCCGAGCGTTACGGTGTGGCAGAGTTTGACAAGGACGGCAACTGCCTGAGCATTGAAGAGAAGCCGGAACATCCTAAAAGCAACTATGCCGTAGTCGGGCTGTATTTTTATCCGAACAAGGTGGTAAATATAGCCAAGAACATCAAGCCTTCTGCGCGTGGAGAGCTGGAGATTACGACTGTGAACCAAGAGTTTCTGAAAGACAAGGAGCTGAAAGTGCAGACCATGGCCCGCGGCTTTGCATGGCTTGACACTGGTACGCATGACTCGTTGTCAGAGGCATCGACATTCATCGAGGTTTTGGAGAAACGTCAGGGATTGAAGGTCGCCTGTCTTGAGGGCATCGCCTACCGCAAAGGCTGGATAACGGCGGACAAGCTCCGTGAGGTGGCACAGCCCATGCTGAAGAACGACTACGGAAAGTATCTGCTTTCAATTCTTGATGAGAAGGAAGATTCGTTGGAAAAGAATTTGGAATACTGAAAAGAATTAAGAGTTATGAATGAGGAATTTGGAATTAAGATATACAGTTTCTCTGGTTTGTATCAATTCTTTTAAAGATATAACACAATGGAAGTAATCAAGACAGAGATAGAGGACGTGGTGATTATCGAGCCGCGTCTGTTCAAGGATGAGAGAGGATATTTCTTCGAGAGTTTCTCGCAAAGGGAGTTCGACGAAAAAGTCTGTCACGTGACTTTCGTGCAGGACAACGAGAGCATGTCATCGTACGGCGTTATGCGTGGCCTGCATTTCCAACGTCCGCCGTTCACGCAGGCAAAGTTAGTGAGATGCGTAAAAGGAGCCGTGCTTGACGTCGCAGTTGACATTCGTAAAGGCTCGCCCACATACGGCAGGCATGTAGCCGTTGAGCTGACCGAGGACAACCACCGTCAGTTCTTCATCCCCAAGGGTTTTGCACACGGATTCGCCGTACTCAGCGAGACCGCAATGTTCCTGTACAAGTGCGATGAGTTCTATCATCCCGAGGCTGACGGAGGTATAAGCATACTCGACGGCAGTTTGGGCATTGACTGGTGCATACCGACTGAACACGCTATTCTCAGTGAGAAAGACACGAAACACCCACTGCTGAAAGATTTTGAATCACCATTCATTTACAAGTGAGAAGGTGAGAAAACCAATCAATTATGAATTCAAAAGGCATTTCTACTTACTCCTCCTCTCCTTACTCTTTTACTCCTAAAAACAAGAACACATGAACATACTTGTAACAGGCGCAAACGGCCAGCTGGGCAACGAGATGCGCATAGTAAGCAAAGACACGAATGACAGCTATACCTTTACTGACGTTGTAAAGGCTGAGGGCGTGGAGACGACCATACTTGACATAACAGACGCGGATGCCGTAAGAAGCATTGTGAAGGAGAAAGACATACAGTGCATCGTGAACTGCGCGGCGTACACCAACGTTGACAAGGCGGAGAGCGACGAGGCATTGTGCCGCAAACTGAACGCCGATGCGCTGAAGATACTGGCAGAGGCAATGAAAAAGGTGAACGGTCTGCTCATACAGATTTCCACCGACTATGTCTTTGGCGGCGATCCGTATAACACTCCGTGCCGTGAAAACCAGAAAGGTACTCCTACTGGTGTTTATGGAAAGACTAAACTGGAGGGCGAGCAAAATATTGAAGTCGTAGATTGCGATTACGTCATTATCCGCACGGCATGGCTGTACTCAGAATACGGCAGGAACTTCGTAAAGACGATGCTTAACCTGACTGCAACGAAGCCGAAACTGACTGTGGTGTTCGATCAGGCAGGCACGCCGACTTATGCCTACGACCTTGCCGTGGCAATCAAGACCGTATTGTCAGACTATGAAAAAGAGAATCCAAAGAACGGATATTCAAAGCGCGGCATCTACCATTTCAGCAACGAGGGTGTATGCTCGTGGTTCGACTTTACCAAGAAGATTGCCGAACAGTCAGGAAATACAGCCTGCGACATCCAACCTTGCCACAGCGATGAGTTCCCCAGTCCGGTCAAACGTCCGGCATATTCGGTATTGGACAAGACAAAAATCAAGGAGACTTTCGGGTTGAAGATACCTTATTGGACGGATTCGCTGAAAGTCTGCATGAAAAATATGGATGCAATACAGCATTAACCAACAAAACAAAAACGACATGGAATTCAAGAGAAACATAATCGTAACGGGCGGAGCCGGATTTATCGGCTCACACGTGGTACGCCTGTTCGTTAACAAATACCCCGAATACCACATTATCAACCTCGACAAGCTGACGTATGCCGGCAACCTGGCAAACCTGAAGGACATCGAGGACAAAGAAAACTATACGTTCGTGAAGGCCGACATCTGTGATTATGAGATAGTGAAGGCACTGATGGCAAAGTATAACGTGGACGGCATTATCCACTTGGCAGCCGAGAGCCACGTGGACCGTTCAATCAAAGACCCGTTCACATTCGCCCACACTAACGTAATCGGCACGCTAACCCTGCTTCAGGCTGCAAAGGAATACTGGGAGAGTCTGCCGGAAGGCTATGAGGGCAAGCGTTTTTATCACATCTCAACAGATGAGGTTTACGGCGCGTTGGAGCTGACCAATCCCGAAGGCATTGAGTCTCCATTTACTACTAAGGCATCGTCGGAGCATCACCACGCCTACGGCACAGAGTTCTTCACGGAAGAGACAAAGTACAACCCGCACTCTCCCTACTCTGCGTCGAAGGCGTCGTCAGACCATTTCGTCCGTGCCTTCCATGACACTTACGGTATGCCGACCATCGTAACAAATTGCTCGAACAATTATGGGCCCTACCAGTTTCCTGAGAAACTGATACCTCTGTTCATCAACAACATCCGCCACAAGAAGCCGCTTCCTGTCTATGGCAAGGGCGAGAACGTACGCGACTGGCTGTATGTTGAGGACCACGCACGCGCCATCGACCTTATATTCCACAAGGGCAAGACTGCCGACACATACAACATCGGCGGTTTTAATGAATGGAAGAACATCGACATCATCAAGGTGGTCATCAAGACGGTAGACCGTTTGCTGGGCAGAGCCGAGGGCGAGGACATGAACCTGATTACTTATGTTACCGACCGCAAGGGGCACGACATGCGCTATGCCATTGACTCACGCAAGCTGCAAAGAGAGCTTGGCTGGGAACCGAGCCTGCAGTTTGAGGAAGGCATAGAGAAGACCGTGCGGTGGTATCTGGACAACCAGGCATGGATGGACAACGTGACGAGCGGAGGCTATCAGAAATATTACGACGAGATGTATAAAAACAGGTAGTCTATGAATAAAAAATAAGAGTCGATTTAAAATAAACGCTATTTAGAGGGAGGTAATAACATATAAATGTAAGTACTCAAATTAGGGCTCAAAAATGAAATATATATCTTCGCTGCGAACTAAAACTTACGAATTATGCTAAGCAGTGAAGTAAGCACTCAAATTAGGGCTCAAAAATGAAATATATATCTTCGCTGCGAACTAAAACTTACGAATTATGCTAAGCAGTGAAGACCTTGAAAGATTCTACTTTCAGTATCAAACCGAGGCGGTGCCTCTCGGAATGTCAGTCCAGACATTCTGTTTACGGAACAATGTTCCATATAACATTTTTCAGAAATGGTACAAGGATACCCGCAAAAAAATAGTGGAAGTTCAGGTGGATGGTGTTCCCTCGGGTCCACCATCGGAATCCGTGCCGTCTTCCCCTTCAGGGGAAACCCCGGTAAAGAAGGACAGTCCTTCTCCCCGTGCAGTACACAGACACCGGAAGCCGGGCAAAGTCCCGGGGGCGCTTCCCGTGCGTATATCCGTGGAGCTGACCTTGAGCAATGGCCTGCATATCCTCCAGAAAGATCTGGATTATCCGGGTCTGTACCGTCTGATCCAAAAGCTGGAGGTCCTATGTTGAGTGTGACGGGCATGAACCGCTTCTATTACCTGCGTGGCTTTACAGACATGCGTTGTAAGCATTCCCGTGTGCTGTCCGTCATCCGTGAACAGTTGCACCGTGAGCCTTCAGACGGTGACATTTATATCGTGATGTCTAAAGACCGGCGTATCGTTCGCCTGTTCGCCTATGATAACCGTTCGTATAGTCTTTTCGAGAAAAAGTTTGTTTCGGGCTATCAGTTTATGCGGATAATCAAAGATGACGAAGGTAACGAGGTCGCCTACCGGATAGACTGGAAGGACGTGGTCCTCCTGTTAGAGAGCCCCGTAATTAAATCGTTTAAAATAAGATAATTATGTTCTGTATTTATATGGTTATATCAAGTTTTTTTTGTATATTTATATCACAAAAAGCAGGATATGGATACAGACGAATTACGACAGTTGATAGTTCAGAAACGCGAGCTTCTGGCGCGGGAGACCTTCTCGCGTCGTGCTTTTAACCGCTGTGAGAATATGTCCGATGAAATGAAAAACCGGTATGTGGAATACCTGATCGAACGTCTGGAGAATACGGAACTGGATAACCGCGCGATGAAACTGGTGCTGGAGGATCTGACAAAAGAGTTATCCCGCTCTAACCAAATGCTGGAAAAATTGAATGATCTGCAATCCCTTCTTGAGGAAGAACGCGAATCGCGTAAATCCCTGGAACGGGAGAATATAAAACTGAAGGAACAACTCAAATCCGCCCGCAAGAACCGTTTCGGTTCGAAGAAACAGTCTGTAAAGAAGGATGCTTCCGGTTCGGATGATGATCCGGTTGACCGTGAGAAGGAGAAAGATGGCTTTGATGGTACGGACGAATCGTTGGATACCCGTTCCGTTGCGGAGTCGGAAACACAGGAGTCCCACCCCTCCTCTCCGAATCCGGGGGATCTCTGCAACCGTCCGAAAACCTATCGTACCATGGGCGTGAACGGAACTCCTGTCAGGCACTTGTCGGATCTCTCCAAGGTTCCCGGGCGTATCCTTGACCGCAAGATGGTGAAGACCTTCCGTCTCGACATCTGCCTTGTGGAGGAACAGTTCGAGATGGTGCAGTACGTGGAGAAGGGCCGCAAGCCGCGCTGGGGGTATTTCCCCAAGGAAGGACACCCGCAGGCGGTAACTCGGTTTGACGGTACCAGGATAACTCCTGGGTTCCTGCAGGCCATCGCCTATGAGGTATACGTGAAGAACGTGACCTTCGGCCTGCTGCACCAATGGCTTGGGGGTATGGGAATGACCGTATCGGAGAACACCTTGCGCAACTGGCTGAAGAAAGGCAGGAAATACCTCGACCGTATGGTGGTGGAACTGAAGAGGATCGCACTGGAGAAGGATGCCGTGGTCAATTGTGACGAGACCTGGTGCAAGGTCCGTAAATATGACCGTTACAAGAAATGCTACATGTGGGTCCTGGTGAACAAGGCGGAACGTGTGGTGATCTTCTTCTACGAGGACGGTTCCCGTGGCCGTGACGTGCTGACGAACTTTTTAGGTGATGCCGAGTTGAAGGCCCTCATGTCGGACGGTTATAACGCTTATGTCTTTATCGGTGACGGGCTGAAAACCCACAGGTATAAGGATACGGACCATCAGGTCTGTCTGGCGCACGTGAGGGCGAAGTTCGTGAAAGCCCGGATGGAAGGTGGCGACAAGAGGGCGGATGTGTTCCTTGACAATATAAACCGTCTCTTCCGTTTTGAAAGGGAGTATGACAGGGAGATGATCACCGACGGGGAACGTACCCGACGACGGCAGGGGTTGCCGACCCTGGAGGCGATGATAAACCTGCGGGCAAACCTGCTGCAGGAGTTGAAAAGTGAGGAGGAGCACAAAAGTTGTTATATGCGGGAGGCCCTGAATTATCTTCACAAGTTTTGGAATGAGGCCTTCACTTATATAAAGGACGGCCGTTATCCGATCTCGAACAATCTGGCGGAACGGGCGGTGCGTCCCTTTACCACCAAACGGAAGAACTCCCTGCACTTCGGAAGTGACGAGGGAGCGGAGATTGCCGCCGTATACCATAGCATAATCAGCACGGTGAAGCTGCAAGGCAGGTCCGCATGGGGTTATCTTGGTAAATTTTTTACCGGAATTTTTAACGGTTGCAGAGATTTTTTGAGTCTGACACCACAAAATATAGACTTGGCAGTATGCCAATAGTTAAAAAACAATCAAATTTAATAGCAATTTTTTGTGAGGCATCCATTCTGATGCCTTATAAAAAGGGTACGCTCTAAATTGAGTATTAACATAAATACCTCTCCTTTAATGAAATCTATTAGTAAATGTGCATTTACTCTAAATGCAATCTACAAAATTAAAATTGACCATACAAAGGAGTCCTGTTCATCAGTAATAAACATCGTATTGTTCATCATACTTCTGACAAATGGGAGCAGAATAAATGCACAGACGATGTATGGGACGACAGGACTTCTATATGCGCCCACCGCTGAGATGCAGAAAGATAAAACCTTCATGGTAGGTGGAAGTATGATAGATCACAATATTTATAGGAGTGACTATTGGAATTCTCATGAAGAGTATAATCCTTACACCTATAATTACTACCTAAACATCACCATTTTTCCTTGGTTGGAAGTTGCCTATACCTGTACATTGGTAAAAGGTTTGATAGGTAGTTCTGGTTGGCCGCAACAAACATGGAGCAAGTTCGTGAATCAAGACCGTTCTTTTCATGGCCGATTGCGATTATGGAAAGAAGGCTGGTGGAAACAGTGGACACCTCAGATAGTATTGGGAGTTAATGATCCGGGCAGTCATTCTGATCACGGTGGTGGAAATATTACATTTGATGATGTCGGAGAGAATACCAATCATCTGACCCGTTTTTACCTTGCTGCTACCAAGCATTTCACCATCCGACAATGGGGAACATTGGGTATACATGCCTCCGTCATTCAGTTTGACGGATTAGACTTCGATAATGAACATGGCGTTACAGTCGGCGTGAATTACCGTTTTAACCGTCCCAATGAAGGATTTTGGAGTAAGGCACTGAACGGTTTGAACCTAATGGGAGAATATTATGACGATGTTTTCAACGTAGGCGGAAACTATGCTGTTTGGAAAGATCGGATTAATGTGACGGCTTCACTGTATGACGGACGGTATTGGTCGGTTGGGTTGTATTTCAAGGTGTGTTTGAAATAGAATTAACCTCATGAAAGGTTGACGCTTTGCACACGTCCAGTGAAGATGGAGCCCAATAAAAACTACGCTAACCTCGCTTGAAGCCTTGGATTGAATGGCAGAACATCAAGCCTTATACTCCATGGAGATGGCATTAAAATCGTACAGAAGTACGATAGAAGTCCACAGGGAAGGCAAGGCATACAAGGACATGATGTCCAAGATGTATTATGTGGACGGCGATCTCAAGAACGACACGGTACAGTTTGACTTGGCCGTAGAGCGTTTCAAGATAAACAATGGGTACATTGACAAGCGGATAAAGGACTTGATGGAATTTGAGACGAACTCACTTTATGATATAGAAAATTTCTGCGTGGACAATGAAAGTAACCTTCCTTTAAGACACCGTTTCTTGGATGTGCCGTGGAATGTTCCAGTGGATTCAAAGGATGACGCTGATGACAATATCCAATGAAGTCTTATTCCAACATTCTCTGCCCTTACCAACAGAGCATCAGGCTATGCGTGTCTGATGTGGAGGTTGAATAAAAACATGATGGTACAAATGCCAACAGGTATAGGCAAGCTCCATTCGCTCGCGTCGGTCATTCATGAGCATTTGCAAGAACGGCAAAGGCAAAGTGTGTGGATTGCCACCCACCGTCGTGAACTGGTAGAACAGATAGAAGATACGGTGGTGCGGTACGGCATACGGAAAGAGGAGGGATTGGTCTGTTCCTCCCAATGGCTGTCACACCATTGGGAGGATGTGGAAAATGACAGGTCAGACCTGATAGTGATTGACGAAGCTCACCGCGCACTTGCCGAGACCTACAACTATAGAATATACTAATGGAAAAATAGAAGAATGTAACCGCATTTATTATAGTATCCAGTTACATTTGGTGGAAATCAGTGCCAAAGGTGGAAATGGAGGCACTCATATCGGACGTTTCTCTTATAAAGGAGATGAGAGGTAACCATGAGTGAATTCCGCCACCGGGGAGATGAAGAAAAACTAACGACACTGAATGAATTGAAACTTTTCGGACTTAATCAAGCTATTAATCATCTTAAGGTGGAAAAAGCAACAGGCAAGAAACTAATTCTGAAATCTGATTATGCACGCCTCACATTCAGAAAGTTCTAAAAAAATATACCACAGGCTATACAAACTGTCTGCCGATAAAATATCGGCAAAACAATTTATACGCTATAGCAGTGGCAAACCACTATACCGGATTTCTAGAAATCAATTTATCGGCAGAAATAAAACTGGTGCGTAAGCAGTCAAAAATTGGCTCATAATTTAAAGCTCTATCTTCGCTGCGAACAAAAATTTTAGAATTTATGTATAGCAGTGAAGATCTTGAAAGGTTTTACTTTCAATACCAGACTGAGGCTTTGCCTCATGGAGAATCTCTCCAATCGTTTTGTGTTAAGAACAAAGTTCCTTATAACATCTTTCAGAAATGGTACAGGGATACCCGGAAAAAAGTAGTTGAAGTCCAGGTTGATGGTGCTCCTGTAATCGGTCATGAGGAACAATCCGGTGCCATTGATCAACCTCAACCGGTATCACCAGGCAGAACTGATCACCCTGTTCGTATTTGGGTTGAGATTCGTATCAGCAATGGATTACATTTGTCCCAAAAGAATTTAAGCTATCAGGATTTGGTTCGTATGGTAGAGAAACTGGAGGGGTTATGCTGAGTGTTACCGGTCTGAATCATTTTTATTATGTCCGTGATTTCACCGATATGCGTTGTAAGCACAGCCGTGTGTTGTCTATCATTCGTGAACGGCTTCACCGGGAACCCAGAGATGGGGATGTCTTTATAGTCATGTCGCGCAATCGAAGAATAGTCCGTATGTTTTCATTTGATAATCGTTCATATAGTCTGTTCGAAAAGAAGTTTGTGGCAGGCTATCAGTTCATGAAAGTAGAGCGAAATGGGGCAGATACTGTTTATCGGATTGCCTGAAAGGACGTGGTTTTGATTCTTGAGAATCCTATAGTTAAAACATTGAAAATCAGATAATCAATCTATTTATTCACTTGCGGTTTTGCGATTATTTTATTACCTTTAATGCTGTAAGTCAAAGGTTTAAGTATGATCGATCTGCAAGATATAATTAAAACAAAACGAGAGTTGTTGAGTCGGGAAACCTACTCACGCAACCCTATAAATTATAGTGCAGGTATGGCAGAGGATCAGAAAGACCGATACATACAATACCTTGCTGAGCAAAATCAGGATCTCAGGTTGACAGGTGATGCCATGAAGCTTGTTTTAGAGGATTTTATGGCTCAGATGAAAGAACTGAAGGATCAGATGTCATCCATGCAATCGAAACATGCTGCCCTTGAGAATCGGTTGTCAGAAGAGCATAAACTTCGCAAATCGGCTGAACGTAAGATAAAATCACTTCAAGAAAAACTTGATTATGCCAATCAGGAACGTTTTGGTGATAGACGTCAAAAGATACAATCTAAAGCTAAAACAAGTGATTCAGACCGCCGGAAGGAGAAGGATGATTATGATGGAACCGATGATACGCTTCGCACGGATTCGGTTGGTCATGTTCCATCCCAAGAGTTAAAAGAGCCTTCCGGGAAAGACCGTGACTTGTCCAATCGCCCTGACGGTTATAAAACGATGGGGGTAGCCGGAGAGGCGACAGAGCATCCTTCCGATTTGACAAAGGTTCCCGGTCGGATCATTGAAAGGAGAATGGTACGGGTGTTCAGTTTCCGTACTTTCCTTACGGAAGAATGTTTTGAGATGGTTCATTATGCAGAGCCTGGTAAAAAGCCGAAGTGGGGCTATTTCCCTTCCGAGGGTCATCCTGAGGTAGTAACCAATATTGAAGGCACTAAGGCTTCTCCTGAATTTCTGCAGGCTATTGCCTATGAAGTTTATGTAAAGAATGTGACTTTTGGTCTTCTTCACCAATGGCTGACAGATATGGGCATGACCATTTCTAAAAACACGTTGCGCAACTGGCTTAAGAAAGGTAAGACATACCTGGACGAACTGGTTTGTGTATTGAAGTCTATAGCTTTGGAAAAAGATTCGATTGTGAACTGCGATGAGACCTGGTGTAAAGTGCGCAAATACGATCACTATAAGAAGTGCTACATTTGGGTTCTGGTCAACAAGGCTCGGAAAACAGCCATTTTCTTCTATGAGAATGGCTCGCGTGGTCGTGATGTACTTACAGACTTTTTGGGCGATGCAGAATTGAAGAGTATTATGTCCGACGGATACAATGCTTATGTATTTATCGGCAATGAGCTGAAATCAGGCCGGTTTAAAGATACTGTACACCAAGTTTGTATGTCACATGCCAAGAACAAGTTTGTCAAGGCTTCCAATCAGGGTGGTGAACCGAATGCAGAACGCTTTTCCGAAATTTTAAAGGAGTTCTTTATGAGGGAGCGTAAATACGATGATGCCGGATTAACTCCCAAGGAAAGGTTCCGAGAAAGGCAAAGCCTGGCAACGAAGGAACTTCTGATAGAGTTGCGCAGCTTGTTAGATAGTGAACTGACAAAGGATTCAGAATTTAGAAGTCAGTATTATAAAGAAGCTCTCAATTATCTGAACCGGTTCTGGAAAGAGATCTTTGCTTACTTGGATGATGGTGAATTACCGATAGACAACAACCTGGCTGAGCGAACCATTCGAAAGCTGACCACTCAACGCAACAATTCACTTCATTATGGTAGTGATGCCGGTGCTGAGATGGCGGCAACTTATCACAGTGTGATAGGAACGGTAAAGCTTCATGGCAGTTCTATCTGGAACTTCATCGGAACTTTTTTCAAAAATATCTTTAACGGGTGCAGGGATTATGTTAACATGGTTCCTGACAAAATCACTTTGGCTACAAGCCAATGTTAAATTCAAAACTAATTTTTTAACAAAACTCAGTTTAGGGCACTGAAAAGTGCCCTTTCGAAGGGGTATGCCCTAAATTGAGTGCTTACAACTGGTGCCACCACTCATGAAGAGGCTGTCTCAAAATAAACTTGAGATGGTCTTTTTTTGTTTTATTTCAGATTGAAGTCATTTGTATTGTTCTCAAAAGAAGAATTTATAAGCTTGCTTTTGAAGATTTTATCCTTTCAAACTGTTTTTTCGTTGCCATAAACCTCCTAAGAGGCTACTTTTGCAAGATTATGTGCTATGGCGTCAAGTACAACTACTTCCACATGGAACAGCGGTCGAGGTTCAAACCGGACCCGTTCAAGGCGGAAAACTTCTACTACAATGAAGAACATGACTTTTGTATCTGCCCTATGGGGCAAAGGATGCGGAGGATAGGCACCAGGAATGTGAAAACCGCATCCGGATATGTCAACGAAAATGCACGGTACAGAACTGTCAGGTGTGAAGGCTGTCCTAAGATGCCGATATTTTAAGGCAAAGGGGAACAGGACGATAGAACAGAATCACAGACTCAGAAGATACAGGCAGAAAGCCAAAGAGCTGCTGTGTTCCAAGGAAGGACTGAAACACAGAGGACAGAGATGCATAGAACCGGAAGCTGTGTTTGAACAAATGAAATACAATATGAACTACAAACGTTTCCGCCATTTTGGAAAGGATAAGATCTTCATGGACTTTGCCTTCTTTGCCATTGCCTTCAATATAAAAAAGATGTGTGCAAAAATGGCTAAAGAAGGTATGGATTGACTGATTAGACTGTTTTATGAGCTTACAGTAGCTATATTTAGATGTTGCGAACACATAAATCAAAGAAATCCTCAAAATATCGCAGCTTAAAAAAATGAGCCGATTTTTATAGTCAACGAAAAAAAAAGGAGCATCGCGTATATGACACACCTTCATTTTTATTGCAAATATTTTGTATCATATTCTTGTTCTTATCTGTTGAAACATGCTCCATAAGAAGAAGCCTTTTTTCTCTATGAATAAAAATATTTGCTGATTCAAAAAATATCCGTATCTTTGTATCCTAAGAGGGTTGTTCCATAAATAAGAGACTGTAAAATACTGAAATTAGCACAATCTCCAAATCGTTACCCGAAACTTTTTAAAACTTCTATAAGCGTTTGTCTTTCAAATCAATCTGTCAATAAGATAAGAATTTAAAGTAAACTGTTATCTTAACATAGAGAAATTCTTTCTTTTACTTGTTTTACTCAATAAGAGATGTAAAGTCAGAACAATAATGCCAGTGACGGTAAAAAATTATGCCGGGAACATCTGTAAAGACAATCCCCGGCTTTTTAATATACTTCAGGTATCCTTCCTTAAAGAGAAAGCTGATTTTCTGAAAAAGGACATACCTTTCCCTACAAAAGAAAAGAAAATCAAGTTTTAAATGAAATGCTAATCACTTAACATCATAATAAATTATCAATTTTCAAACTATTTTTTCAAGAACTTCTCGGCACGTCCCGGAGAAAATAATTCCCACAATGAAGCCACTGTCCATCCCGGAGCAAAAATATCATTATAATAGCCTTTACCATTCTTACCGTAGTCCCAGTTAGTATGCTGGACAACCTCCGGATAATATCCTGTTTTGGCAATACCACATCGATGCCCTTCATAGGGTAACAACTGACGCATTGATGTACTGATTACCTGAGAAAAATCCGAAAAACGCTTTTCATTATATTCTTTTGCCAACCAGTTCAATACGTCAGCGAAATCAAAGATAAAGACATCAATATGGTTATTTTCTACAGAAACATTTCCCCAGCCTCTAGTTTTCAACCCTAAATCACCCAACATCTGACCGGGGGCAAAAGGGACATCCCATGTATAGTACCATGACAATGCAAAATAAGCTGCCTTCCTCGCCAACCCAGCATAATGGGCTCGTTCAGCTCCTTTTGTAGCTAAAGCCAGATAGTAAGCGGCAGTTGACGCATACAAAGATGCCTCTTTATCCTCGCAATTAGCATCCAAAGTAGAAGAAAAATAATCGGACTTCGAAATCAATTCCTTTTCCAAATACTCCACCGTATGTTTTGCACTTGCCAAATACCGTTTATCCTTAAAATATTTATATCCCATAACCAATGGCAAAGTTGCCGAAGGGGTACTTCCCCCACTCTTGTCTACAATAGAAAAGTCATCTTTAAACTTACGAGGAAAACTACCGTCCTTATTTTGTAAATGCAGAAACATATCCAACATACTTTTTATACGCTTTTCCCACTCAGGATGTTTACGACCTTGCAGTCTTTCGTAATTCAAAAAATGAAGCAGGGCATATACCCCTTCAGACTGACGGCGGATACTATGAACAGACTCTACAAAATTACGCCTATAATGTACTACTTCATTAAAGAAACCCGTTTCCGAAAATCCATTCTGCAAATAAGAATCAAAAATTTTATAAGCATTCGTCACCAAATCCGTACGACGCTGCTGTTCTCCATATTCCAATGCATTAAAAGCATTCAACAAAGTACGTCCCACAAAACCCACTTCGGCAACATCCGTTTGGTCACAAGTAGCCGTACGCAATTCCACCCCCGAATAATAATGAGTAGGAGTATTTCCGACAAAGCTTTCCACGAAGAAATTACTCATCACTTCCTTCATTTTCTCAGGAGAATAAGGTGTATTTACAATTTGAGGACAGTTTGTATCATAAGAATATTCCCAAATATGCTGCACACATTCTGAAAAATCAGCAATTTCCGACTCATGTAATTCCCAAGTCAGAGAAAGACTCTCACCTTTACGTAATAATTGATAGACCTCAACCGAAGGAGCCAATGTCAATTTACGAATATAAGTTTTAGGAGCTTCCTTGTAAGGAAACCCAAAAGACAAAGAAGCGATACCCGAGAGGTTTTCAAATCCTGTATAACCTATAGAGGTTTTACCAGACAATATCACTTCCCCTTCCTTATGGGTAGTCAAAGCATCCGAAGCCATATTATCCAGCCGGATAACAGAATATGTTTTCCTATTCTTTTCATCAAAAATAGCAGTCAAGGGAGTACTTAAACGGTCTTCACGAACCAACCAGCTATCCGAGGTATGAAAAGACGGCGCTTCTTGAGGAGAACGCAAGTTACGACGATACCAAAATCCAGGCATATAAAACAAACAATCATCATGATGACAACCAGTCATTACCTGCTCACCAAAATTGAAATAAACATCATCCAATGCAGTCATAAAAATGACAATACGCTGGTTGCCGTCTTTTTCTTCAACATTCTGATAAATCACCACAGGTAATTTATCGGCCGCCACCCACTGATATTCAAAATTACTATTATCCAATTGCTGCAAAGTCAGCGGATACCGCTTCGCATCATTACCAGGCACTTTCAAAGCAATGGAAGCCGAAACATTTTCCGGTGTATAGTTCACAGCTTCCGCACAAGTCATTCCTGCCAGACACACCACACTACATACAAAGTTTTTCCAATTCATATTTTTATGTATTTATTAATTACAATACAGGTTTTTCCGATTTCAATGAGGGAGAATCCGTAGCTACCACAGGCCATCCGTCTTTCCAACTTATTTTATCCATCATCAAAACACGCCCTTCAGGATGCTTTGTGGCCACTGCATGATAAAATACCCAATCATTACCCACTTTATCAGTCACAATCTCCGAATTGTGTCCTGTTCCCACAAACGAACTATTCTTATGAATCAACACTTCATGTTGGTTATCCATCATTGTCCTCCCGTTCTTATCAACATAAGGTCCAAACAAATTTTCTGAACGAGCAACTACAGTAGTGTAAGTGCTATTCAATCCTTCACAGCAAGTCCCTATGGAAGCAAAAAAATAGTAAAAACCTTCTTTTTTATGAATATAAGTTCCTTCATAAGCTGTACCAGCCACCTGCCGAGGCTTCTCCCCTTGTTTTACTGAAAGACCGTCCTCACTTAATTCAATGCCATAAATGCCCCGAAAGCTGCCCCAAAACAAAAATTTCTTTCCGGCATCTTCTATATAGAAAGGGTCAATAGAATTCTGTACATTAATCTCGTTACTCCGAAACATCAGACCATGGTCTTTAAATGGCCCCGAAAGTTTGTCTGCCGTAGCGCAACCGATACCACAGGTCCACTCACCTCCCCATTTAGACATAGAATAATAAAGTACATACGTATCACCTATCTTATTGATATCCGGAGCCCATAAGCCTCCACCCGGTTCAAAATCAGGACGCGTTCGATCCGTGAATGCTGTACCTACCCATTCCCAATTAATCAAATCCTTGGAACGATGGATCGGCAAATTACGAATATCTTCGGTTGCATACAAATAATAATAACCATCACCACCTTCTATAATAGTAGGATCGGGCAGACTATAATCTATCACCGGATTCCGGTAATAGCTGGTTTTATCACCATCAGGCATTTCTTCTTGCGCAGACGATGATGAGCAAGACACCAAACAAAAGCAGATAGACAGGATCAAATTTTTTCTCATTGCAGTAATTTAGGAGTTATATATTCTTTACTGATTCTCATACGGTCTGTTCCATTCACATTCTCAAAATTTACCGTACCAATATACATAGCACGCGGATGAATATTACTTTTATCTTTGTGGGCATGGAATACAATACGAAGTTTTCCCTCTTTATCAGTGAACATGGCGCTATGCCCTACACCTACCAACCCACCAGGATTTTGCAATAATGGATTTTCGTCGTATTTAGCCCATTCCCCCATTATATCGGTAGCTGTAGCACAACCTACACCATAGAATGGACTTTCATAACTATTCGCAGAATAAGTCATATAATAAATTCCATTGTGTTTGAGAATATAAGAACCTTCATTGACTCGAGGCCACACTTCCTCCCAAGCCTGTGAAACATGAATACAAGGGCGCATCGTTTCTTTCTTAAGGGTTATCAAATCTTTTTCCAACTCGGCTATCCATACATTATTCCCATCATTAAAACGGACAAATGACAAATAAGGAGTACCGTCATCATCCATGAAAAAAGAATTATCAATACATTTCTCCTCAACAATCATAGGTTCTTGCTTATTTTGTATAAATGGTCCTACAGGGGAATCTGCCACTGCTACACAAATATGCTCATCTGCCGAATAATACATATAAAATTTACCATTCACTTCATATACTTCCGGTGCCCAAAACCAACGGTCTGCCCATGAATCCTTCTTATTCAAAGCCAGCCCTTTATATTTCCACGTTTTTAAATTATCCGAGATATAAACCTCTATTCCTTCATCCGAGTGAGTACCATAAGCATAATAAGTCCCATTGTGCAACAATATAAACGGGTCACCCAGTGGAACAGGTATTTCCAGCTCTTCCACAATTATTTCATTCACATTCTTATATTCTGAGGAACATGACTGACAAGAAGTCAATGTCCCCAACATCAATAACCAAATAAAAATCAATTTTTTTTTCATAATACTAGTCAGTTTCCTATATGATAATACAATATTCCTTTATATACCGGAGAATAATTTCCAGAACAAAATCCTACACAAGAAGCAGGATAATGAATATCCAATCTCCCTAATTCTCTTCCGTCAACAAAAAGATAGAGCTTATTTCCCCTTCTCACCGCACGGAAATTATAAGATTCCTTTAATTGTTCTTGAATTCCCAACTTATAAATATGCCGTTCCAAATCCTGAGCGTCTTTATTAATAAAACGAATACCTTCCGTTTTTATCGGAGTAAAAGACAAACGATTATAAGCCGGATGCTCTGCCACCGTCGCCCCGCTGTTATTCAATGGATACCATTCTCCCTCATTCAAATATTCTATTGTAAATTTACTAAACATATCGTCTACAAACTCCGCCTTATTCCCTACTTCATGACGGTTCAGGTAAAGGGCATTTATCCATGAAGGCGATATAAAACGATAACATTTTTCGACAAAATCAGTATACTTCACATCAGGATAAACCATTTGTAAATGTTCCAACGGATATTTTTTATCAAGTATCTGTTGTCCTTGTTTTACAACTACCACTTCCAGCATACGCGTGATACCATTAAATTGAGCTTTTACATAGTTATCTTTATCCACATAAACCGGATAGCTTCCTGACATCTTACAATCGGACAAACCTGAAAGTTGAAAACTAAATTCATAATGATCAAGAAAATCACCTTTCAATATTTCTGAATGTTCTTTTAACTGTATCCGGTCATCATCAAATCCGATAGTATAAGTCACCCCTTCGAACAAAGCTTTTTTAGTCCGATCAAATACTCCGGGAACACCGGGTTCCGTCACAGGAATAATCTTTGTAAACAGATGTTTTTGAGGAGATGGTATTTCATCCAACCATACTTTTAAACAATCCTGATTACGTTCAATACGTAAATGATGATAAACACCCCAACGAAAATCTTTAGGCAAAGTGAAATATTCCTCCTTTTCTTTACCATTAATAATGGTACGCAAATACCAATTGTGGTTCTTTGTATCGAAACCGATATAAGCATTATTATCCACATCTTTCCACCACGCAATGATACCAGCATCTCCATCTGTTTTGACTGCTGTTTCAAACATATAAGTTGTAGAAGGTTTCACTTGTTGCAGCACTCCAAAAGAAGGTGTTTCCCCTTTCATTGAAAAAGTGGGCAAAGAAGGTTCCGGATGATAGCCATCTGTACAAGGACCGGTTATTCCTTCAACAAATAATGTTTTATTAAAGAAATGAACACGGTTAATATACTGCCCCCTACACTCATTATTTTTATTAGCCATATATATAAGCCACCATTCAAATCCATTGGGCCCCCTTAAAATATTAGGTTGTCCCGGGGTCATCAAAATATCATCCGCTGTTTCACTCCTCATATCAAACAAAGAAACATCAAAAAATTGGGCACGCCCTTTATTTGTTTCTACAGCAAGCAAGTTCTCTCCTTTTTTCAGAAGCTCTCGTTGCTTTTCATCAAGGTTTACCATACAATAATCCCGTCCCTGTTTTTCGTAAATCAATGTTCCATTCAAATATATTTTTGTATCTCCGTCATGAGCAACCCTGAGTGCTAAATTTCCCACCTGTTTGCCAACAAAAAAAGATTTACGTAACCACAATGAAGGAGATGTCCACCAAGTACCTAAATGACGAGTGGTAGATCCTTTTATCTCTTTAGATGAGAATCCACATTCTCCTTTCTTCCAATCGGAAGCCTGATATACCGGAAGCATCCAACCGACTCCAGGATTATTTTCTGTATAATCAAACAATGGCTCATAAGTGATGCCATATCGTAAAAGATCCACATAATTCTCTTCCAGTAGAATTTGATTAGAATTTACTACCGGATAGCTATATTTATTCCCATTTTGAAAACTTAAAGGTGAGTCTGCCTCCGCAACCCCCAATTGATAATTCCCCCACTCAGTAGAGGTATGATTGGCATTATACATCAAATAGTATCGGTCTCTGTATTTCATCACCCAAGGTCCCTCTGCCACTCTGTTATCCATGGTCTCCCATGTATCCGGCAATGATGCAAACAAGCACACTGGTTCTCCGGCAAATTCCGCCGGATTCTTCATTTTACGTCCCCAAATAGTATTTCCATCAGTAAAACGCACCATATACATATATAATTGTCCGTCATCATCTTTAAAAACCTTAGGATCAATGCGATTATCCATCCAAGTTTTTTTATCAGGCTCTATATAGGGCCCCAACACATTTTTACTTTGAGCATGTACAATGTGAACAGCATGCTTATCCTTACCCCAATAATTGACAGACCAATATAAGTGAAAATCACCATTCAAACAAAACATATCATTGGCGTGAATCTGCTCATTACCGGCACCACTTCCTTTACTCCAGACATTATCCATAGTCACGACATGAACAGGTTTACCCCAATGAACCAAGTCGTCGGAAACATAAAAATCCCCATTGGTAAATACTCCACCTATATAATACTTACCATTATATTTCATCACACCGGCATCCGCTACTCCGGGAAGCACCGGATTCTGTATGTTTTGCGCGAATAAAGTACCGCAACAAGCAAAAGCACAGAAGATCAGTATTTTTTTGCAGACAAGCATAAATGATACTAGTTAAATAAAGACTATGCCGGAAGTATTATAAAAAGAAAAAACACTCCGACACAGTCTTTCTTTTTTATTAATAATTAGGATTCTGAGTTAGTTGAGGAACATCATCAATCTTACTGATTTCAACTTCCGATGTAGGGATAGGCATACGTTTGTGTTTGCCAATCACAAAATTGTTGAAGTCCTTGTCACGAGCTTTCAGCTCGTCAATACCAGCCTGTGAATCAAGCAATCCCCAGCGCTTCAAATCCGCCCAACGCCAGCCTTCGAAACAAAGTTCCAAAGCACGTTCCATCTGAAGACGTTTGATAAAGACCTCCTTTGAACTTAAACAATCCTTCCACCGACTATCTTTCAGTTTGGATAACCCTGCACGTTCTCTTACCTTATCAACATAAACAGCCGCATCAGAAGCCGAAGTTCCAGTTTCAACCAAACACTCCGCATAACTCAATAAAACATCAGCATACCGCATAATACGATAATTATTACGTGCGAAATAGTCTTCACGTTCACGATAGTAAGAAGTATTGTATTTGCGAATATAACAATCCTCTGTATCCTGTCCCCACTCATCAAACCATTGTGACGCATCTTCATTGGCATAGTATTTTTTTGACTGATCAGGAAAATCATCTCCAAAATGTTTATAAAGAATACTATTGTATAAACGCAAGTCATTTCTGCCATCAACCCTTCTCTCTTTCAAGAACTCATCTACTAGCCAACGACGCGCTTTACCATCGCCCCAACCCGTACCATGAGTGCCACCGGGTGCATAAAACTGAGTACGCTGGAAACCAAAGGCCATACTGGCATCATTGCCTGTGCCCCCCTTATTTTGATCATCAAACTGAATTTCAAATATTCCCTCCTGATTATTTTCATTCAAATCGGTAAAATTGTCTTCACGGTTATCAAGCAAACCATACAAAGAGCCTTCCCTATCAATCAGCCATTGCAACTGTTCTTTGGCCCTATCATATTTATGTTGTTGCATATAAGCCTTGCCCAACAAAGCTTTAGCAGCACCTTTTGTCGCTCTGCCTAAATCTGCCGCATCCCATGCCTCCGGCAAATTCTCCATTGCAAACGTAAGGTCTTTTTCTATCTGATCCCAAATTTCCTGTTCTGAAGCGTCCTTAGGTATGTAATCAGCATTTTGAGGTTCAAGAACTAATGTCCCTTTCTCCCACAAAAGATTTATCTGAAAATACCACAGAGCACGCAAAAAGGAAGCCTGTGCTAAAAGTTGGTTCTTTTGAACCTCATCCATTTCAATCGCAGGCACATTAGCCAAAACCTGATTACAACGAAAGATCCCTACATAAAAATGCTCCCAATGTACCTTATTACCCTCATAGAAATCATAATTATTATAAAGAAAACGCGTCCAGTCACCTAATTCTATCCAAGGAGACGAACTCCATCCTTCATCTGATGACAGATCGTAACGAAAAGACAACCAACGCATCCAAGTCCCTTCTTTATATAAGAAACTGTAACAAGCATTTACTCCAGCTTTTGCATCATCCGCCGATTTCCAAAAAGTAGTATTGGTTACTTCATTCGGATTTTCTATATCCAATAAACTTGAGCTGCATCCAGTAGCACACAAAGCCAAGACACCAGCAAATAAAAATCTATATATTTTCTTCATATCAGTATACTAATTTATAAGTTAAAAGGTCAAATCCAAGCCAAACATAACAGAACGAGTATTAGGATATGAAAAACTATCCGTTCCACTATTCCAAATATTAGTGTTTATAAAATCAGGATCAAGCCCGGAATAGCCTGTAAAAGTGAGCAGATTACTACCGGTAGCATATAAACGAAGTTTGTCAATACCCAAATTCTTCAACCATTCCTTTTTAAGATTGTATCCGATAGAAATATTTTTCAGTCTGAAATAAGAACCGTTTTCAAGGAAACGATCCGCATCCCATGAATTACGTTGGTCACCATAAATTATACGTGGCGTATCAGAATTCTGATTTACCTGATAAGGTTCTTCTCCCTTCTTGAAGCGAAGATAATTGGAATTGTCCGAGAACAAACGTCCTTGCCATTTGGATACATTATAAATTTTATTACCAAATTGCCCATTCCACATCATACTGAAATCAAAGTCTTTCCATTCAGCATTCAAGACCAATGACATTTGCATCTTTGCCCACGGACTTCCGCAAAATTGACGGTCATCCGCCGTAATCTGTCCATTATTATCCGTATCAATATATTTCACATCACCTAATTGCGGACGTTTCCCGGAAATCATAATAGGTTCGCCATCAGGAGTTACATAATTATCTATTTGTTCTTGTGTTTTAAAAATCCCATCGGTTTTATACAAAAAGAATTCTGCCAACGGACCATTCAATCTCGTTCTTGCCTGACCTGAATCAATAAAAGGTTTTTCATATCCTAAACTTAATACTTTATTACTCAAAGTTGTAATATTCAACAATGCACCATATTTGAAATCTGAAACTTGATCTTTCCACCCCAAACTCAATTCAAATCCACGATTGCGCAAACTAGCCGCATTTGCTTTAGGTGCCCCTTCTTGATTACCGGTAGAGATGGCAATAGGCATTTCCGTCAAAACATCCTTAGTCTTTGAATGATAATACTCGGCACTGAAAGTCAAACGTGAATTGAGAAAACTAGCGTCAAAACCAATATTTACGGTTTCTTTGGTTTCCCAAACAAGATTGGTATTCACTAATTTTACTTGAGTGGCTCCAGGTACAATAGCTCCACCAAATACCGTCACAATGCTTTGATTAATAGTACCAACATAATCCCAATCACCGATAGAAGCATTACCCAAACGCCCCCAATTTCCCCTGATCTTCAAATCATCAATCCAAGGTACCTTAAAGAAACTTTCCTTAGAAATTCTCCAGGCAGCGGAAACAGAAGGAAAATTACCCCAGCGATTTTCCTTAGCTAAACGAGAAGTACCATCCCGACGGAAAGTAGCTGTCAGATAATATTTGTCATCATAAATATAATTAACACGTCCCAAATAAGAGATCATGGCATTCTCACTAATACTATTAGTATTCTGTTGGTTACTTTGTCCAGCATTTAACACTGTCAGATAATCACCATTACCTAACATAGGAAAATTAAGACGGGAAGCCCATAACCCCTCCCACTCATGATGTTGGTAAGTAGTACCTAATACTGCATCGACATGATGTTTTCCAAAATCCTTGTTAAAATTCAACGTGTGCTCAATCAGCATATTATAAGTATTATCACGTGCTTTCTGGCTCTCCGGATCACGATGTTCCTGATTTTGTTGCCAATTACCTTCACCACGAAACCATGAATTTTCATAGAAATACAAGTCAACGCCCCCATTGAACTTATAAGAAAGAAACTCGAAAGGTTTGAACTCCAACCACAATGAACCATTCAGACGATTTTGTCTCATATGGCGTTTTTCCAAATTTTCACGTGCAATGGGATTTACACCGAAAGTATTATATTTAGCCGCATCTCCATATCCATAACCACCTGGATTATTCTCATCATAAACCGGAATAGTAGGCATCATACGTAAAAAGTCATTATAAGTATTTGTCTGGTTCGGATCTGTATTAGTTAATGAGTAGGCCAAGTTCTCACCGAATGAAAACCAACCTTTTTTCCCCTGTGTGTTAACACGGAAACTATAACGATCAAACGTATTTCCATAAGATACACCATCATTATTATAGTAACCAGCTGAAACAAAATAACTACCCGAATCTCCACCACCGGATAAAGATACATTATAATCCTGTACCAAAGCTGTCTTCAATACCTCATCCTGCCAATTGGTATCATATTCGGAATGCTTCTGAGTTGTTGTTATGGAGGCTATACCATCTTTTATCGCTTCTTTATAAGCTATATCATTATATTTAATGTACTCTGCCGCATTCATCAAATCAAACTTCGGACTCCATTCCAATGTTTCTTTCACACTTACATTCACCTTCATAGGACCACTCACCCCTTTCTTAGTAGTAACAATAATCACCCCATTAGCAGCACGAGAACCATATATAGCGGCAGCGGAAGCATCTTTCAAGATCTGAATAGATTCAACGTCAGCCGGATTAAAGTCAACTCCCGGATCAGTTATCATCCCATCGACCACCCACAACGGAGCATTATTACTTAATGAACCCACACCACGAATTTGAATAGAAGCATCCTCACCTGCTCTACCACTACTACGAACGTTTACACCTGTAGCAAGCCCCTGCATCTGACTGACAAGTGTTCCAGCTGAGCTTTTTTTCATCTCTTTGGTATCAACTACTGCTACTGCACCCGTCAGATCAGATTTCTTCACAGTCTGATAACCAATTATAACCACCTCTTCCAAAGCCTTGGAATCATCCTTCATTATCACGTGCAAAGGTTTTCCCTTGTAAACAATCTCTTGGAGGGTCATCCCTATATATGAGAAAACCAATGTTTGTCCATTTTCTCCAGTAAGAGTAAACTTACCATCCAAATCAGTAGTAGTACCGGTAGAAGCACCCTTAATAACCACATTCACACCAATTAAAGGCAGGTTGTCTGTGTCTACTACGGTTCCGGTCATTGTTATGTTCTGCGCATAAGCAGTCATCGTAAAAATAGTCAGAAAGAAGACTAATAATTTTTTAATCATTTTTTATAGAATTAGATTTGTAAAATTGTGCGGAGATTTCAGTTCCGCTTTTTAATTAATCCACAAGTATGTATCATAAATATACATACAACAGATAGAATTTGAAGGTCACATTCTTGTTATGTCATAGGCATTTCTTTTTTCACAGTATTACATGAATCATATTCTCAACTTTTTGTGATGCAAATGTATTCCAAACTCCCCGGATGTGCTAGAACTATTCAACCAATTAATAGAATAATACATTCAAAAATCGCCCTCAGAATAGTTCCTGAGGGCGATTAGTTCTATTATTCTATTTCATGCGCCGAAAAAAATCATTTCACAAAATCTTTTGGTAAAATACCAAATTGCTTCTGAAAACATTTAGTAAAATAAGAAGGAGTATTGAAGCCAACCATATAACATACTTCATTTACCTTACATTCTCCTTCCCTTAATAATTGAGCAGCTTTTTTCAATCTCTCTAAACGGATATAGTCATTAGGGGTCATGTCCAACACTCCTTTTATTTTGCGGTTCAAACTGGAACGGCTCATATTAAGCAAACTCGCCATATCGTCCAGACAGAAGTCCGGATTTTGCATATTGGCAACAATCACTTCATTCAAGGTTTTCAAAAAAGTTTCATCCGCTTTCGTCATAGCCATAGAATTGGTCTGTATAAACGGTGAATGTGCAAAAGCCGCATGCAGCTTTTCATGATTACTTAATAAATTGGCAACAGACACTTTCAAATACTCCACAGAAAACGGCTTTTCAATATAAGCATCCGCTCCAGATTTCAAACCATCTATTTTTGATTGTAAAGTGGTCTTAGCCGTCAACAGTACAATAGGAATATGACTGTAATCCAAGTCTGATTTTATACGGTCACATAATTCCAACCCATCCATTTCGGGCATCATTATATCCGATACTATTAAGTTCACTGTATGCCCCTCCAACACCTTTAAGGCCTCCACTCCGTTAGTTGCAGTCAATATTTGATAAACAGGTGACAATTGTCTGACAACAAAAGCCAACATTTCAACATTATCCTCCACAATCAATACAGTGTAACGCGGCTTCTGTTGCAATTGTCCCGGATCCTCTTCTTTCGGATCCTCTTTCAACTTAATCTCACTCTTCGAAATGGCAATAGTATGTTCATGCTTTACTGGCAATGAAAGAATAAAACAATTCTGCTTTTGTGAATCATCCATAATTAAGTTCCCTTCATGCAACTCAGCTAAAGATCTTGCCAATGCCAAACCAATTCCCGTACCCGAAACCTTACGGGAAAATCCGTCCTTATACTGTATGAAAGGCTTAAAAATCTCTTCACGCATTTCCATAGGAATTATATTGCCATCGTTACAGACAGACAAGAACCAACAAGTATCCTCCATCCACAACCGGACATGAATATAAGTTTCAGAATATTTAATGGCATTAGTAAACAGATTACTAATTATCTTAGTCAACGCCTCACGATCTATCGACGCATAGATAGATTCCGAACATTCAATAACAAATTCCAATTTCTTTTGCCGTGCCAATGGAGTAAACCGCATATAAATCTGCTGTAATATATCCGAAATATTACACTCTACAAAATTCAGTTGAAACCCACATGTTTCAGTCTTTCTGAAATCAAGTAACTGATTAACCAAATCCAGTAAACGGGTAGTATTCAGATTCATTATTTCCAAATCATCACGGATATCTGCAGATACATTCGGAGAAACAAGCACATTTTCAAGCGGACTTTTGATTAATGTCAAAGGAGTACGAATCTCATGCGCCACATTCGTAAAAAAATCTATTTTTGCAGTATAGAGTTCGCGTTCCTTTTCCCGTTCGAATTTCTCCATGGCCTGTTGGTGTTTCTGCTCATTCCTTTTCCGGAAATAATAAATGATACCTACCACAGACAGAATTCCTAATAGCAAATAAATAAAATAGGCCCACCCTGATAAATAAAACGGAGGTAAAATATGAATCTTCAATATACGCTCTTTTTCATTCCATTTTCCGTCACTATTCGATCCTCTTAAATGAAAAATATAAGTTCCATATGGTAAATTGGAATAATTGATTACCGAATTCCGCCCTACATTATACCACTCTTTATCAAATCCTTCCATTTTATAAACCAATTGATTCATTTCCGGTGCCTGATAACCTAATGCCGCCGCATGCAATGAAAAAGAATTTTGATCAGATTCTAACTCGACCTCATCAGAAAAGACGATGCTTTCTTTCAATGGAGAATCCTTACTGCCGATCTGCATTCGTTTATTGAATAAGAAGAAATCTGTAATGACAACTGGTGGAACAAAAGTATTTTCTACAAAAGTAGATGGATCAAAAGTGATAAAACCATTTATACTACCTAAATAGATACGTCCCATCTTATCTTTATACCCAGACTGATAATTAAACTGGTTACTTAGCAATCCGTTTGCTGTAGTATAAACTCGTTTATCATCTGTTTCCGGATTGAAACAAACCAAACCATTATTAGTTGTCAACCATAAATTCCCCCGATTATCCTCTACCATCCGATAAATGATATTACTAGGAAAACCTTTCGACATATCAAAACGAGTAAAGCTTTCATTTTCCGGATTAAAACGGCAAAAACCCGCCCCTTGTGTCATAAACCATAACCGCTTACGACTATCTTCACAAATACTGATTACTTTATCATAAGGTAATGAAGTGGAATCGTTCTTGTGAAAAATAAAATTCTTCCATTCTTTCTTATTCACATCATAACGAAAAACACCGTTAGAATAAGTTGCCAGCCACAAATTCCCATTAAAATCCTCCAATATTTTATAAACAAACATATTAGCTAGTTTCGGCATCCTAGTAAAGTCATCTGTATCACGATTATATCGCAGCAATCCAGATGTAGTGCCAATCCATAAGTCACCAGATGTAGTTTTACAAATAGAGAATACATTATTGGCATCCAAAGAATTTGGGCTTATACCTTTTTGATAGTGTCTTACTTGCTTCGTAAGCAAATCAATACGGCTTAAACCTCCGGAAAAAGTGCCTACCCACAAATCATCACCATCCAAACATAAACCATGAACATTTTGATAAATAGAAGGATGTGAGAATTTTTCAATCTTTCCACTTTCCGGATAAAAATGAAATAATCCCTTATCTTCAGTACCAATCCAAACAGTACCATCATTACTTTCACAGAATTCACGTACCCTACGCCCGAAATTTTTAATATCATCACGAGGGTAGATTTTTTCAAAATAAGTCCATTGACGCGGATAGTAATTGACCCCACCAAAATAAGATCCGATCCACATTCCTCCCTCATTATCACGGCATATAGAATAAATAGCATTATCGGCTAAAGCATAAGAATCATTCCCGTTTGAAACAGTAAGATGAGCTATTTCACCTTTTTCCAAATCATAAATATATAGCCCCGACTCCGTACCTACCCATAATTCCTTATCCGATTTAAAGCCTAAATCACGCACATAATAATTCAACAAACGCCTTACCCGCCCTGTTGTCAGATTAATTTCAGTCAAACCATTAGAAGAACCGATATACCAACAATTATGGGGACCCATAATCCAAGTATTAATGATATCATCTTTAAAAGGCTCTTTTCCTTCAGAATCCTGGAAAGGAAGCAATGTCTTAAAATTATCTTTTGTATAATATAGGTTGTCGTCATATAAACTGACCCAGCATAGTTTTTCCTCAAACCAAAAACGCGTAACATTGGTCAATTGGTTCTTACGCTTATCTCTATGCAGACAATTAATTAACCGATCTTGCACACGATCAAAATGAAACAATCCTTGATAATCCACGGAAATCCATATATCACTATCTTCATCACTTTCAATACGAGTCACAGCACGACTAATCATATCACCTGTGTCACTAACTCTATCAAATACTGTAAAGTCTTCTAATAAAGGATTATACACATAAACGCCTGCATCTGTTCCAACCCAAATATTTCCTTCTTTATCCTCATGAAGTGCAGTGATAAAATTATTTCCTAAAGCAGAATTCTCTTTTTTGAAAATACGAAAACTCAGGCCATCAAAACGATTCAAACCATCTTTTGTTCCAAACCACATGAAACCTTGTTTATCTTGCAAAATAGCGTTCACCGTGTTTTGCGAGAGTCCGTCTTGAATATCCAATGTTTTGAAATAATATCGGATATTACTTTGAGAGTAAAGAGTAAATGCATATAAAAAAAGAAGTCCTATTATGAATATTCTTTTCATAGTATATCAATTTAGTTTAGAGAGTACAAAATTAAAGATTAAATTCTCCATATCAATAATTATCCGGAAAAAGTCCCAAAAGAACCAGTGTTTGCCCTCACCGCTTCTTTCAGGACTCTTCCTCTCTGAATCTTATTTATCCCAAGTTATATTCCACAATTCCTTCTACCTTAACATGCATTATTTATGTACCGAAAACTTGTAAATACAGCGGCTTTCATATTTTTCTCCAGGTCTTAATACTGCCGTAGGCCAGTCTGCCTTATTAGGTGTATCGGGATATTTTTGCGTTTCCAAGCACACAGAAGCGCGGAAATTATATATTGTATTTTTTTTACCCGTCAATGTCCCATCTAGAAAATTACCACAATAAACCTGAATACCCGGCTCGTCAGTATAAACATCAAGTACAATACCCGTAACTGATGACTCTAATGTGGCACAAACCTGCTGAATATCCCCTTTAGTATTTAGTATCCAATTATGGTCAATGCCATTTCCGTTTTTCAATTGTTCAAAGTTTTGATTGATACGAACACCTATAGCTGTAGGACATCTGAAATCCATAGGAGTACCCTCAACAGGAAGAATTTCTCCGGTTGTCATGAAAGTACTATCTACAGGAGTATAATAATCCGCGTTCAAAGTCAATAAATAATCAGAATTATCTTTTGACGGATCTCCATCTAAATTAAAATAAGAATGATTGGTCATGTTTACAACAGTCGGTTTATCCGTTTCTGCTTCATACTGAATATCAATAGCATTATCGTCCGTCAATTTCATTATAACAGTACAATTCAAATTTCCAGGAAAACCCTCTTCACCATTTTTAGACAAGTAAGTCAGTTTCACCTCTTTGTCACTCACTTGAATACCTCTATAAATACGATATTGAAATCCTTGAGGACCTCCATGCAAACAATGTCCGTAATTGTTTCGAGGCAATTGGTATACTATCCCATCCAATGAAAAACGTCCCTGATTTATACGGTTGGCATAACGCCCTATACTTGCTCCAAAATCCGACGGATATTTGATATAGTCCTGTATGGAATCAAAACCCAATACTACATCCCTCATTATTCCATCTTTATCAGGAACCATAACAGAAACAATACGACCGCCATAGTTAGTGATACAAACTTCCATCTTATTTTTATTCTTCAATACAAACAGATCAGTTTTCTCACCATTTATCTCCGTTTGAAAACGACTTTTACTTAAACCGGATTCAGTCAAGACCTCATCATTTTTATAAGAAGTACATGCAGTCATAAGAACTGCACATACCCAAAAGAACAGCTTATTCATATTCCTTACTTTAATGATTTACAGATACGTGCGTTGGCTTCTCTCACTCGTTTTTCATCTACTTTAATCACCTTACGATCATAAGTCATCAGTCCGTTCACTTCCACCTCCACATCCGTAGTCTGAGTATAAACAGCCGCCGAGAATCCCCTGGTTATCAGGTCATAAAGCATATCTGTATATTTTATATACTCATCAGTTACTTCTTTGGAAGAATTAAACTGTATATATCCCCAGTTACGATCCGGTTCCCAAATATGATTTTTCACTACCCAACCGATACCACCGTACTCTCCCAAAACATTCGCTCGCTGGGCATCATACAGATACATTTCGGGAGCAGGATAATTATGCAAGTCAAGCATATCGCCACAAGTATAATGGTTACCTCCACTTGCAGGATTTACCAGACGGGTCGGATCATATTCTTTAGTCCATTCTGCAATTTCCGGAGTCTTGAATTGCCCCCATGCCTCATTGAACGGAACCCATGTTCCGATACATGGATAAGAATACAAGCAATCCATAATTTCTTTCCATTCTTTACGGTAACAAGCCTCAGAAACCGCCGAACGCTTTTTTTCCGTACCTTCAAAATATTTGCGGTTCTGCCACTCCGGATTACGATCACCGCTAGGCATATCCTGCCACACAATAATTCCCAATTGATCACAATGAGTATACCAACGGGCCGGTTCCACTTTAATATGTTTACGTATCATATTGAATCCTAAGTCTTTAGTCTTTTGTATATCATATACTAAAGCCTCATCAGTGGGAGCGGTATACAATCCATCAGGCCACCATCCCTGATCCAATGGTCCGAACTGGAACAAAGGTTGGTTATTCAGTTCTAAACGTACAATTCCATTAGCATCACGTTTCGTAGAGTATTTGCGCATAGCTGCATAACTGTTCACCTGATCCAATATTTTATTATCGCTTTTCAACATAACCTTTAAAGTATACAAAAAGGGAAAATCAGGACTCCATAATTTAGCATCTTCCGGCATAGGTATGACCACAGCCTCATCATTAATACTTTTCCCAGTGGCAACCAACTGATTGCCGTCATATACGTTTACTTCAATCAGATCGGAAGGTGCCCTCATATTCAAATGGGCTTTTACAGTCAGTAAGTGTTGGTCAATATCCGGTGTGATTCGAAGTTCTTCAATATGCCTGGCAGTAACCGGTTCCAGCCAAACAGTCTGCCAAATGCCAGTCACAGGAGTATACCAAATACCCTCCGGATTATTCACCTGTTTACCTCTAGGCTGATACCCTTCATCCGTAGGGTCCCAAACTTTTACTACTAATCTATTATTTCCCTTACCAGACAACGCTGCAGTGATATCAAAAGAAAACGGAGTAAAACCACCAGTATGACTACCAACCTTCACATCATTTACCCAAATATCTGCTTTCCAGTCCACAGCACCGAAATGAAGTAATACATTTTTATTTTTCCAAGCAACAGGCACTTCAAATGAACGGGAATACCATAATTCCTTTTTTGCACCGACTCTTTGTCCCACACCTGATAAAGAAGATTCCACTGCAAAAGGTACCAAAATCTGCCCGTCAAAATGCGCCGGAACATTTCCTCCCAAATCGGTGATAGCATACTCCCACAAACCATTCAAGTTCTTCCATTCATTACGTTCCATTATAGGACGTGGATATTCAGGCAATACGGCAGAGGTATTTATTTTATTTGCCCACTGTGTTTTGATCTTGTCACCAGCCGGTTTCCACTGCGCACATACTTCCGTAGTCAAAAAGGCTAACAACAGAGATAAGATAAGAAAATTCTTCATAATAATGTAATTTAATGTTTTTCTCAGTATGGCAAAGATAGAAGCAATATGCTTTAAAGGATAGAACAATTCTTCCAATAATTAAAATAATCCGCTCAAATCCTCCATTTCAACGGCAGAGTGATCTAATTATTCTATCTTCTATGTATAATCTTACAAGCCATTTCCATACAGAATAGACTAAAAAACAAATGATACCTACCCATCACGAGCAAGTATCATCTAAATTAAAATCTAAATTCTCTACGAGAATAAGGTGGTCTCGCCTTAAATCTGAACACAAGCATCCAACGAGACCTCCTAAAAGTATTGTACGCTTACAATACTTATACGTTTTGATCCTTTTATGTCTATTTTATCAATAAATTTCTTTTCTGAATAATGGTACAAAGATAAACTTTTAACCTATCCGACAGAGAATAAGTTCTCTAAAAGGAAAACATTAGAGAAATATGGGTCATGCATTAGATTTATTTAAAAAATAAATACAATACGGAATACCACTACCTATAATAAAACAATATCATTCCTTCAAAAAGCTCCATATTTCATAAAAGAAAAAACAGTAGACTGGACATTCCCAGCCTACTGCTTTATTTGTTAAAAAACACATTTCTTTATTTTGCTCCGTTTACAAACTTTTTGACGGTATTATAAAGATCATCTCCACGCAACTCCTTCGCTACAATTTTACCTTCCGGATCTACTAAAATTATATGTGGGAAACCGACAATACAATATGATTCCAACACATCCTTCACATCGTCTTTCCGCAACAGAACCTGATTCCAATAGCTCTTGTCTTCTTCAATAGCCTTTTTCCAATCTTCCTCACGACGGTCTGTAGACACACCATAAATAGTAAATCCTTTATCTTTGAAAGCATTGTACGTCTTCAACAGATAAGGAGTTTCCTTACGGCACCAACTACAACCGGCAAACCAAAAATCGACTAGAACATATTTACCCTTGAAATCGTTCAAACTGACAGAATTTCCTTTCAAATCAATTCCTGTTATAGCAGGAGCAACACTGCCGGTAGCACACTTAGCAAATTTATCCAAACCTTCTTGCATTTTTACATATATACCACTTTGCTTGGACACCTCATCAAAACCGCCTATGAAGTTACGTGCCTCATCAATCTCTTTAACTGTATTAAAAGTATGATTTTGGAAGCGATAGGTATAATAAAGATACAAACCGAAGTATGAGCCTTTATTTTTAGCAATTTCCTCATTTATCAGTTTACGGGTCTGTTCCGAGGCACTCTCATAATAAGGACTGGAAACCTCCCGGATACGCTCCATTTCCTCACGATCTCCTTTTTCACGAGCCGCATAGAACATATGATCCAAAGAATCGAGAACCGTACGATTACCTGCTATATATTTCGCTTCTAGCAAAGCTTCGTATTGCTCCTGCAATGCAGACCCTGTAGCATGTAAACTCAGTTGGTCATACTTATCCTTGCCTAAGGTAAGCTGCATGGATTTGGGTTCCAAAAACAAATTAGCGTATTGCTGTAAATACTCCCCACGCTCCATATTCTGCAAAGAGAAACAATAAAGACCGACTTGTATAGAATCAGTGGGATAAGCAAATCTACCATCGGTAACAGCAATAGATTTAATCAGTTTCACACTACCATAATGCTCATTGTCCACTTGATATAAATAGATAGAATCAGCCTGGATTCCATCAAGACTACCCTCTAAAGACACAGACTTAGACTCATTGCAAGCATTTAACATGCATAAAGAAACGCCTAATAATAGATATTTTTTATAAATCATAAATTTACTATTTATTAAGAACAGAATCAATCAAAGTACCAATCTCTTCACTTGACGGACGTGGAGCGTATGCATTCACAATATTGAAATCCTTGTCAATCAAAATAAAACGAGGAATATACATGATAGCCCAACTTTCTTTTAAAGCAACATCATTGGAATGATATTGAGTCAATTCTTTCTTATGTCCATCCAAGTACCTTAACCAAGGTTTCGTTGTAGTATCTGTAGAAACCGGAAGAAAAACAATATCCTTACCCGCATATTTCTTACCTAAAGCCTCAAATGCCGGAGATTCCTGAATGCAAGGACCACACCAAGTTGCCCATAAATCAATATAAATCACCTTACCCCTAAAATCTGCAAGATGCTTCACATTGCCTTCCACATCCAACATCTCAAAATCAATGGCAGGTTGTCCGGGAAGCAACTTGGAAGCTTGAACAATCTTTCCTTCAATTTCTGTCACGAAATCAGCATTCTTCACTGTTTGCAAAAATGCCTTCGCCTCATTCACAGTCTGTTCAGAAGCTTCATTTCTCAGATTATCAACTATTTTAGCACAAGCATATAATTCCGTAGTACGCGCAGGAATGGAAATATCTTTAAACCAAAGAGAAGCTAATGTAGAATCTTCCTGATAAGACAAAACATCGCGCACCACAGCTACATTCAGCATATCTTCATTCATAATCTCCTTATATAGCGGAGTTACATCCTGAGTTAATGAAACATTAAATTCATTCCATTTAGCCCGCATCTCTTCTTCCGTCTTCACTCCGGCAAACATCCTTGAATAACTTGCATAACAGATATAACTATTAATAATATCCGCTTTGATCCGTGCTGTTTCCAGCTTTTTAAATGCATCAGACACATTACTTAACGTATCCAATGTATGCATACGTATAGCGGCCAAGCTGTCAACCAACGCTTTAGTGGATACAAAATCTCCACGCAAGTTACCACCGGCTTCCAGATAAGAACCTCCTTTCGGGAAAAGACGGAACTTCATGTAATTATTGGCTTCGGCTCCGATTCCCGAGAATTCCGCTTCTGTATTTGTCTGAGTTACTTTGATAGTCATGTCATCTCCTGGAGTAAGATACAATGTGTTGCGGCTGATAGTATAATATGTCGGTTCTTTAAGTACAAAAGTAGTATCAAAATGACCGGAAGCATCCGTTTTCAACAAAATATCCCGGCTATCGCCTAGCATAGATGCCGCTCCGTCAAATCTCATACGCACATTCTGGCTACCCATATCAAGCAACTGACCTTTCAAATGAACAGTATTCGCCAATTCTTGCTTAGTTCCACTGTTGCAGGAACCCAGGCAACAGCATAATGCTGCTGTTGCCATCATAATCGTTAATTTTTTCATTAAAATATCTTTTATCTTATGTTAGGAATCATATCAGGATTAAAACGAAGTACAGTGGGTGGAATAGGCAAAATATATTTAGGACTATTGGGTTCCAATTTGTACTCTACACCATTCACCTCATGCACAATAGTCTTTGCAAATTCAGGTTCACGATTCAAACGTTTCAAGTCAATCAAGCGGGTACAGCCAAGCATAGGCATTTCCCGTCTTCTTTCCTCCAAGACTTTTACCAATGCATCCTTGTTATCACTTGCAACCAAAGGTACATTATCAATAATACGACTATTACGCAAGGTGTTAATATATTCCATAGCTTTGTCTTTACTACCTATACGAGCTTCACACTCTGCTGCTATCAGATACATTTCCGGAGTAGACATAGCCATGTTGGCATAAATATAAGGTGCCCAAAGAGGATAATCCAAATCTATTCCACCTAAATATTTCGTAAAATACAACAGATAACGCTGATCCCTTTCCTGATCATACAAGGACGCCAATTCTTCAGAAGCATATGCAGTAGCACTAAATCCAAAAGTCCATGGAGCCAAACGAATATAAATATTTTCCGGATTCTCATCTCCATCCGGAACATCGATCCTACCAATATATTTATCACGATCCACTACTTTATACGGGAAAAGACTCATCAAAGTTGAATTATTCTGTAATGAGATCACCGCATTCTCCAAAGCTTTTTTGTAATCTCCCATATAAAGATACATACGTGCCAACATCCCGTACCCCACCGGCTTAGATGCACGATAGGCATTCAACACCGGTTTTTCCGGTAAATTAGGAGCAGCCTCATCCAGATCTGTCTTAATTTGATCATATACTTCCTGCACTGTAGCGCGCTGCAAATTTGTTTTATTGATATTTTTATCCAACATCAATGGAACGCCAGGATCTGTAGCAGCAGTCGACGGATCGTAATGGTTAGCATAAGCATTAACCAAAGTCAAATACTCAAAAGCACGCCCAACCAATGCTTCAGCCCTCAATTGCTTTTTATGTTCTTCAGTATCTTGAGTAGCTCCCATTATATCATCAATAACTACGTTATAATAATAAATACGATTATAGGAGTATTCCCAAAGACCGTCACTCTCTCCTTCTCCAAAGATTTCACTATTAAACGCATATAAATGCTGGTTCGGCAACTCCAGAGAAACAAATCCTCCAGTCATATCATCTTCATAAGGCATGAAAACATCATCTGTCATAAAGTTAGGATATGATTCTGAAGCTTTTAGCAATTGAGCATAATTCAATAAACGTTCATAGTCTTCACTCTTTTCCGGAATTACAATCCCTTTAGGTTGTATATCCAAATAATCATCACATGACATTATAGGTAACGCCAAACATGCACAAAGTAAAAATTTATATAATTTCATATTTATCTATTCAATCATTTAAAAATTAAGGGACAAACCAATTGTATAAGTAGTAGGATTCGGAAGAGTCAATGCTCCCCATCCATACCCCGATGTAGTATACGCTTCCGGATCAATATCTCCGTTAGCAGCCCACCACCACACATTACTAATTTGACAAGTCACTGCGGCCGATTCTATAAAATATTTCCTCAACCAATTCTTTGGCAAATTGTAACTCAATGAGATATCTCTCAATTTGATATAATCTGCCTTTTTTACATGAATGTCTGCCGAATACCATGTCTGAGCATCTGTATAATAAATATTCCTATTGAAAGACGGAGCTACTCCTGGAATATTTTCATCCCCCGGTTTCCTCCAATGGTTTAAAGCCTTACGAGTAAGATTCGCACTCGGTGCACCACCCATATATCCAGCTACAACATCACGTAACACATGACCACCATAATATACAAACATAAATGAAAAATCAAAATCACGATAAGAGAAGAAATTTTTCAATGATGCCGTATACTTTGGAGTACGAGTTCCAGAATACACCATATCATCAATAGAACTTACTTTTGAAACTTTTTCTCCTTCTTTATTATACACCAACACATTCCCATTTGTCGGATTAAGTCCTGCATAACGATAACTAAAGACACTATTAATAGGGTAACCAACAGCTGCTACATTATATGCACTATAATAAAAAACCGTTTCTTTCGTACCTTCTAAATTAGTCAATTCATTTTTATTATAACTAAACATTAAATTTGTCCCCCAAGTAAAATTCTTATTTTGAATATTTACACTCTGTAATGACAATTCTACACCTCTATTAAACATCGAGCCATAATTTTGCAATAAACTTGCCCAACCTAAAGTCGGATCCGCATTACGATTTCCTAACAAGTCCGTCGTTTTCTTATAATAATAATCAATACTACCGCTTAAACGAGAATTGAATACAGAAAAATCAAGCCCCACATTGGTAGAAGCCGTTTTCTCCCAACGAAGTTGAGAATTGGGTGGATTCTTTATATACGAACCAAAATCTCCAACCCAATCATTATATCCGCTATCAACCACAGTCATATACGGTCCTGCATTTTTAGGAACATTACCACCCACACCATAAGTCATACGCAAGTTCAAACGATTCAACCACGTGCAATCTTCCATAAAAGGCTCATTAGCTATCTGCCAACTACCACCAACGGACCACAACGGACGATACTGATATTTAGGATCAGTACCAAATAAATTAGATTGATCGATACGAATACTTCCAGTTAATGAATAACGTTCGTCAAATGTATATGAACCATTAGCATAAAAAGAAACATATCGGTCTTCTGTATGAGTCAATGCATTATATTCACCATAGACCCAATTAAACGACCCCAACAAAGCTTCAGTACCATTAATAGGAGACATAACTAACGGATTTATAGGTTTTACTCCCAAGCTATTATCATCATATCCCATATAATAATTCTGCGCACCAGTACGACGCACCAACCGACGTTCAGCACCGCCCAACGCAGATATAGCATGTTTTCCCAATATACGATTAAAGTTCACCTGAGCACGCATTGTATACGAATAAGATTCATAACGACTTTCATCCAATTGGCCACCTTTAGGGACATTCAGTGTAAGGCTTCCTGTTGCCGCATCATATTGAGCTGCATCATTTATCATATTACGCACTTTATATGACATATTACTATATAAAGTACGATTTTTATCATAAGTCCCTTCTGTCTGATATTTTAAATCAATATTAAGACCTTCTAGAATTTTAAATTTCAATCCTGCATGCAAACGATAATAATTGGAATTATTATGATAGCTTTCTTCTGCACGATTCTTTATCGGACTATATGTTTCATCCATCAAACCTATACTTTGCAAACGTTGCAATTCATAATCTGATTTAGTACGTTGAAAATCTAGTGGATTTCCCTGTAAATCCCTTAACATATAATAACTAGGATAACTACTCATCAAGCTGCTATAACTACCTGCTCCATTATCACCCTTTGAACGATAAAAGCTTCCTGTAACTCCAAAATCAGCCGATAACCAATCAAAAAAATCCACATCATCTTTTAGGCTAAATCCAATACGATCTTTACTTTGATACTTTTGATTACCATAATCACCCATATAATTAACAGTAGCCATGTATCGATTTTTATTAGATCCACCAGAAATAGCTAAATTATGCTGATGAACAATACCTACACGCGCAAATTCATCTTCTATTTGTTTACGATTATCATTTGTACGATAAGGTAACAGAGCATCTGCCAATTGACCATCTGTCAGTTGACCTCGTTCATGCTGATACAATAAGCTAACTACCGGATTTACAGCTTGACGCTTATTCAAATTCTCATAAGCCGTATGATAATAATCAAACCCCTCAATCTGCATATCTACCAGCTCGGAACTACTCATCAAATTCAAATAATCAAAATCCGGTTTTGTAGACAACTTAATACTACCATTATAACTTACTTTAGTTTTACCTTCCTGTCCACGTTTAGTTGTAATAACAATTACACCATTAGCCGCACGGGCACCATAAATAGAACTTGCAGCAGCATCCTTCAATACTGTTATATTTTGTACATCTGTAGGATTTATTGATGCTAAATCACCTTCATAAGGCATACCATCAACCACATACAATGGCTTTGTATTTCCCATATAAGTAGTAATACCACGAATAACAACATCATTACTGTTGCTTGAAGTTTTATTTATACCTGCTACCAATCCTTCAATACGTGACAACACATCCGTTTCCAGTTTACCCTTCGTACTTTTCTCTGAAATCACAGAATAAGATCCTGTTGCTCGTTCTTTGGACAAAGTCTGATAGCCAGTTACTACAACATCCGCCAGTGCAGTGGCATTAGTTTCCATTTTCACATTCACCACTTTCTTACCAGCTTGTACCTTGACTACTTTATCTGCCATTCCAACAAAAGTAAATGACACTAAATCACCAGGAGTAACCCGCAAACTATACCGACCATCTATATCGGTTACAGTACCCTGACTTGTACCTCCAATCATAATGGTAGCTCCAATAATACTTTCTCCGGTTTCATCCATAACCACACCTGTCATATAAAAGGGTTCATGTTTTCCGGTTGTTTTCTCAGCCTTTGAAGGTAAAATAAGAATCAAATTTCTTTTTACTTCATATCGTAATGAAGTCTGTTTACAAAAATCGTCCAAAACCGCATTCAAAGAAGTTTTGGTGTAAAATAAACTTACCCGTTTTCCTGAATCAATATTTTCTTCATCGTAAACAAAATGGATCTTTGCTTCCCTTTGCAGTTGATCCAAGGCTGTTCTGATTAAAACATTGTTCACATTGATAGTCACTTTAGTATCCGTTTGGGCAAATGCTTCACCCACCGAACAACAAAATACTATCAATGCAACAAAGCATTTCACCATGAGGCCTTTGCGACAGATAGTTTCGCTCAAAAGTTTTGTACTCATAATTGTTTGTTGATTTATTATTAAAAAAAGTCAATTCTCTCCTATCATTTTACTTTCTCATTCGTGCTTATCTTCAATGTAAATCGTTTCTCCTTCGCGGGTAAAATGTACATTAGACACTCTCTCAATTACTTCAATAGCAAAATTTAACTCTTCATCCCTGAAGATGATACCTGCAAATCTTTTATCTTTCAAAGATTCATTTTTAAAATAGATATCTACATTATACCACCGTGACAGTTGGGCAACAATTTCAGACAAAGACGTATTACGAAACTCATAATTTCCCTTCGCCCAAGAAGTAAATAGATAAGCAGGCACATCACGTGTCACTATATCATCATTATCCAGTTCAATAACCGCTTGTTGGTCAGGATTTAACACAACCGAAACTTTAGCTGTACTTACTTTAATACGCCCTTCTGCAAGAGTTGTATATACCTTATAATCAGGATAAGCAGATATATTAAAACTTGTACCAAGTACCTCCACCGAATGTCTGTTTGTATGAACTATAAAAGGATGTTTAGCATCTTTCGCCACTTCAAAAAAAGCTTCCCCTTCTAGAAATACTTCTCTTTTTTCTCCAACGAAAGAAGTTGGATAACGTAAAAGACTTTCAGCATTCATCCATATCCTTGTTCCATCCGATAAAATCAACTGATATTCCCCTCCTCTTGGAATAGCCAGTGTATTAATCTGAGGAGTTGAAGAAACCTCTTCCACTTTTTTATAAGTCAATAATTGATTGGCATTATTATTGATTACAGTAGAATTTACATTAGAAATAGTACCTTTTTTAACAGACAAGTCCACTTTTTCTCCATTCTCTAAAGTAAGGATAGCCTTGCGGCTGCCTGTTTCCGGAAATGAAATCACAGCAGCCACTACAGCCTCCTTGTTTTGCGTGTTATTGTGGAGAGAGAATATATGACTAATTCCTAAAATAAGAAAAAGAAGAGCCGCTGATGCCGCTACACAATATAAACTGATACGGCGTTTCCTTCTTTTTTCAAGCTTGTATTGCAGGTTTTCCCATGAACGTTCATGATCATATTGACAACGAAATTCTTCTTTTCGCTGCGCTATATAATACTCAAAAGACTTTTTGTTCTTTTTTGGATTCTCTTTGTTCATCGATTACTTTCTTTTAATAAAAGAGAGCCCAAATTAATAAATGGGTGACAGGAAAAGAAGAAAAATTTAATTTTAGTAAAACAGTGAGTGTAGATTGTATTCTTTTCTTAATTGTCTCAAGGCTCTTGTCAGATGAGTTTTTAGGGTATTCACAGAAATATGGAGTTCTTCAGCCGCTTCTTTATATTTCTTATTTTCCATAATGACAGCTCTCACTACTTGTAATTCCTGACGAGGTAATTTTTGTAATTTTTCCAATAATAACTTATTTCGTTCCTCTTGCTCCTCTTCATCTATAGACTCTTCAGGAATACTCATATCAAGACCTGAGAGTTCCTCCATAGATAACATGTTATTTTTCTGTAAAGTATTGATTGCCGCATTCCGCACAGACAAATAAAGATAGTAACGAAGATTTTGATTTATTTTCAAGTAATATTTCTTCTCCCAAAAATAGATAAAGAAATCCTGCACAATATCTTCAGCCATCTCAAAAGAATCGGTCAGTTGCACTGCATATATACATAATTTCATGTGATAAGCATCAAATAATAAACGAAAAGCCTCCTTGGGAGATGTCCGGAACAACTCCAAGATATACTTATCCTTTTCGCTATTATCTTTTAAATTTATCACCATGATAATACACTAATAGATATAAAAACTGAAAAAAAGGTTCTATAAATCATTAGATTTACAGAACCTTTCATATGTTAAAGGGTGACTAGTGGGATTCGAACCCACGACATTCAGAACCACAATCTGACGCTCTAACCGACTGAACTATAGTCACCATGTTAGGCTTTCCTTTCGAAAGCGATGCAAAGGTACTGTTTTTTTTTATATCCGCAAACTTTTTGAGGAAAAATTATTCAAAAAAAATACTCTTTTATGCCTCCATTCGATTTCCCTAATAAATTCTCAGTTCCTTTCAAGAAACGTTTCATCACATTAAGTTCCTCATTATGAATGGATTTATTTATAAAAGTAACAGGATATAATTCAAAGTTCTTTTTTTTACTTAAAACTGGTCTCGAAGTCCAAACCAACGCATATTCACAATTCACTAAACGAGTTATTCGAAAAATCCGTTGCAACTTCAATCTCACCATAGCTCCTCCATCCGTTTTTTCTTTCGACATATTTGAGATAAAATTACCTAATGAATAAACAATGACATGCCGGGCAGGAGTCCGGGAGTCTTTTACAATTTCCATAGGCTGGAGTACATGCGGATGCGAACCTATTACATGATCAACTCCTTGTCCAATCAACCAGCCAGCCAGTTCACGCTCCGATCGTTCAGGGAACGAACAATATTCCACTCCCCAATGCATACAGGCTATAATAACATCAGGAAGTTTCCTGCGCGCATCAAGAATATCTTTTTTTATCTGTTCCCGATTAATATAATTAACCATATTCGGAGCATCAGTCTTCAAGCCATTCGTTCCATAAGTATAGTTCAACAATACAATTCTAAAACCATTTTTCTCAATCAATAACGGGTAGTTCCTATGGCGTTCTTCCGGGTTCCTATAGGTCCCAGCATGATGTATTTTCAAAGAATCCAGCATCAGGATAGTACGTTCCAGCCCCAGTTTCCCCTTATCCAGACAATGATTGTTAGCGGTCAGCAATACATCAAATCCGGCTTCCTTTATGGCATAAAGATATTCGTCCGGAGCACTGAACACCGGATACCCTCTATAAGGCTTTCCTCCCAATGTCACCTCCAAGTTCCCTATAGCCATATCCGCCTCACTTATTTCTTTCTTCACATGACGGAAACAATCATTATAATTATACCCGTCTCCTTGCCTGGCTGCATCAATTTGAGCCTGATGTTGCATCAAATCACCGACAAACAACAAAGAGATCTGATCTTGCGCCGATAGCGACAAACCAAACCATAGCAAAAAAAGAATGAAGATCTGTTTCATCTATTCTAATATTAAAGGGTACAAGATAGGAAAAAATTCGTAAAGAACAAAGTTCTACACTAATTTACAGTTTTCATACGCTTGAATTCCGTAGGAGCAACCCCGAACTGTGCCAACAGGCTTCACTAACCTGTACCCGTTCTGAAACAGCAGTACCATCGTTTTTTTCAAGCGAATAATACAAATAAAAATTAGAAAGAGGGTCTACAAGCATTTGCAACAAATCTTTATATATCACACACATGCCTTATTGATGACAATGACCCCAACAGAAACCACGTCAGCAAGCATGCCAACCGCCAGTCCAAAAGACAAGGACATTTAAAAAAAAGACCAAGACGTTTTTAAAAAAGACGGCGGCCTTTTAAAAAAAGCTCGTCACCTTTTTTAAAAATGACCTGATCTTTTTTACCACAGCCGGAATCCGCCATATTCCATAAAGGTACAAATCCTCTATGCGCACTTCTTACAAGAAAAAAAGCCTAAAAATAGCCTACTTTACATCAAAACGGAATAGCCTATAAAAAGAATATATATAACTGTTTTCAAGCCTCTTATGCAAAATTCAGCTTCAAAATATAATGAGGGCATAAGAGCATAAGTGAGAGCAATATTTTTTACCCTCACCATCTAAATCTTTTATAATAAACCTATTATACATGCAGTGAGAGCATGAGGGCATAAATGTCCCGAACTTCCCAGCGAGAAAGACCTATACATCAAGGACACTCCCGAAAATATAGTCATTCCGAAGAACAAAATAATCTTTTAAGAGCGAAAATCCTTCCTTATAATTTTACAGGTAAGTCCGAAAAACAGGCATAACTTTTGTTCATGAAAACAAGTGTGTCAAAAGCAGGTCAGCTTATCCTGTAAGCATTACCAAACTTTTGACACATTCTTTTTTATCCAGCAAGCTTCGCAAAGCATGTGGCACTTATTTGTAAATGGCCTTTTTTCCAGCCAGCAACGTATTCTTCATTAAAGATACAATCGTCATAGGTCCCACACCGCCCGGCACCGGAGTGATATAAGAACATTTGGGAGCCACTTCATCAAATTTCACATCCCCGGTCAGTTTGAATCCGGATTTCTTTGTAGCATCCAGCACACGGGTAGTACCTACATCAATAATGACCGCACCTTCTTTCACCATCTCAGCCTTTACAAAATTAGGCTGACCCAGTGCAGCAATGATAATGTCAGCTTCCTGACATTCTTTTACCAAATCCTTGCTGCGGCTGTGACAAACAGTTACAGTGGCATCACCCGGATAAGCCTTCTGCATCATCAGACTTGCCATAGGCTTACCTACAATGTTACTGCGGCCCAATACCACACATTTTTTTCCTTGGGTTTCAATGTTGTAACGCTTCAGCAATTCAAGAATACCGTTAGGAGTAGCAGATACATAGCAAGGAAGACCAATGGACATACGGCCTACATTGATAGGGTGAAAACCATCCACATCTTTCCGATAGTCAATGGTTTCAATCACTTTCTGCTCGGAAATATGTTTCGGCAAAGGGAGCTGTACAATGAAACCATCCACGTCAGCATCCTCATTCAGTTCTCTGACCTTTGCCAATAATTCTTCTTCCGTCACATCCGCTTCATAGCGAATCAGACTGGATTTGAAACCACATACCTCACAAGCCTTTACCTTGGCCGCTACGTATGTTTCACTTCCTCCGTCGTGTCCGACGAGAATTGCAGCTAAATGGGGACGCTTGCCACCTTTAGCCACGATTTCGGCAACTTCCGCAGCAATTTCCTGCTTCACCAGTTCCGAAATAGCTTTTCCATCAATTAGTTGCATACTATCTATTTACTTATAAATTATTCATTGAGCAACAAATGTAGTATAAATCAGCCATGCAGCATAATAAAAAAAGGAGAAAGTTTCACACTTTCTCCCTTATCTGTTTATTCAAGCATCACTTTTTAAGTTTCGGCATCATCTTACCCATCTTACTGCCGGTCACCATCTTCATCATCTTGCGAGTCTGGTCAAACTGTTTCAACAGACGGTTTACCTCCTGAATGCTGGTTCCACTACCTTTGGCTATACGTGTACGGCGCGTTCCGTTCAGAATTTCAGGATTTGTACGTTCCTGCGGAGTCATGGAATAAATAATCGCTTCAATACTCTTGAACGCATTATCATCGATATCAATATCTTTGATAGCTTTCCCCACACCCGGAATCATGGATGCAAGTTCTTTCAAATTACCCATCTTCTTAATCTGATGAATCTGGCTCAAGAAATCATTAAAGTCGAACTGATTCTTGGCAATCTTCTTCTGAAGACGCTTTGCCTCTTCCTCGTCATATTGCTCCTGCGCACGCTCTACCAAAGACACGATATCACCCATGCCGAGAATACGGTCTGCCATACGTGCAGGATGGAACTGGTCGATAGCATCCAACTTTTCGCCGGTACCCACAAACTTGATAGGCTTGTTTACCACGGTACGGATAGAAAGAGCAGCACCGCCACGGGTGTCACCATCCAACTTGGTCAGCACGACGCCGTTAAAGTCCAGACGTTCATTAAACTCACGAGCTGTATTCACCGCATCCTGACCGGTCATTGAATCGACCACAAACAAAGTTTCATCCGGATTTATCGCTTTCTTGATAGCCTCAATCTCGTTCATCATCTGCTCATCGATAGCCAGACGGCCGGCTGTATCGACAATGACCAAATCATACCCTTTCGCTTTTGCTTCATGAATAGCGTTCAATGCAATCTGCACCGGATTCTTGCTGTCCAACTCACTATATACAGGAACCTCGATTTGTTCTCCCAATACTCTTAACTGTTCGATAGCAGCGGGACGATAGACGTCACAAGCCACCAACAGCGGCTTACGGTTCTTCTTGGTTTTCAGCATACGGGCCAGTTTACCGGAGAAAGTAGTCTTACCGGAACCTTGCAGACCTGACATCAGGATAACTGCCGGACGACTTCCAACACCAATTCGGCAGTTTCACCACCCATCAATGCGGTCAGTTCATCATGTACAATCTTTACCATCAACTGGCTGGGCTTCACAGCCGTAAGCACATTCTGCCCTAAAGCTTTTTCTTTCACTGTATCAGTAAAGCCTTTGGCGACCTTATAGTTCACGTCAGCATCCAACAAAGCTTTACGCACATCCTTCAACGTTTCCGCTACATTAATCTCGGTGATTTTTCCCTCACCTTTCAGAATCTTAAAAGACCGTTCCAGTCTCTCACTTAAATTATCGAACATATATCTTTAATTATAAATTACGAATTATGATTGCCTGTCGTTCTTTACTAACCTTCAGAATAACAACAGGGTGCAAAAATACAAAAAACTTATGAACCTTATATCTTTTTATTCTGCCATTTTGCTTTTTTCAAGTAAATAACGCTGCTAAGCAGTAACAAACTATAGTACACCACCTCTATGGAGAAACAAACCGAAACCGGTGCTTTCACTACCATGCCTATCCACAGAATGTAAAGGGTATAGAACACCAAAGTCCCCATTTCAAGTATCAGAGCAGCCTGCGTATTTCCAGTTCCCGAAATGGCATTGAAATAGACATTCGCCACCGATGCGATGACCATTGCCACAGCAATGACATACAACGAAGGCACGGATTCCACCAGCAAGGCCTGCTCATTGGTATAAACCGAAAGCATAGCATGAGGGAAAAGTACCACTATGGCCACACAGACTATCATGATGAAGAACGACATCCGTGCGATACGCCAAATCAAGCGCATGACATGGGCTATTCCTCCCGCACCGATCAGATTGCTGACCAAGGAATTGGTAGTAGTAGATAGTGCCTGAACCGGAATGAGCATCACGATATAGATACTACGTACGATATTGGCAATCGCTAGCTCGCGTTGTCCCAACCGTTCTATCGCGATGAAAAAGACAAACCAAGTAGCCATGGCCAAAAAATATTGTACCATGGTAAAACACGATATACTCAGAATCCTTCCCAATAAAGAGAAATCAATCTTCTGCCAGTGATTCAAGCCGAATTTCTTAAAATCCACCTTTGCGTAGGTATAAATCAAGAAGAAAGCCAATGAAGCGGCTTCAGCCATCACCGAAGCGATAGCTGCTCCTTTAATCCCCATCTCCGGCATTCCAAACTTACCGAAAATCAAAATATAGTCCAACAACACATTCACCAATGCCATGACCACCGCATTCATCGTCAGCACTTTAGTACGTGTAATGCCAATATACAGCGCACGGAACATCACGTTGATAAAAGCGAAGAAAAAACCAAAGATACGCCAGTTGAGGAATTCCATGGTGGCGTCAAAAATGGAATCAGATGAGATGAGCAGACGGACAACAGATGGAGCCAACAGATGAGTCAGCCCGAACATGAGCACCGCCAGCCCCAGCAAGAATGTCCCTCCCTGTATCATCACAGGGCCTACATCTTTGTAACGCCCTTCACCATTACGACGGGCAATCAAAATTTGTGAACCGATACTAAAGCCAAAAGCAATAGTAAAGACACAGATATAAAACAATCCACCCATGGCGGAAGCTCCCAGTTCGACTTCCCCCACTCTACCCAGGAAAGCCGTATCCGTCACATTTATAATGTTTTGCGCTAATAATCCGAGAAAAATCGGATAACTCACGTTCCATATTTCTTTGTTAGTATACATATAAAAAATTTGTATTGCGTAAAAGGGTTACAAAGATACAACATTCTTCTCAATCCACCATGCTGAATGTGGTGAAGAATCTGTAAACAGGCAAAGAATTTATTCCTGGAAATAACCATTCCGGAACAAAAGGCATATCATGTCCAAACTATGCTGGAAACTTCCGGGAACTTCCAGCATAGTTGGCAAAAGTTTCCAGCATAGTTTGAAAAAACGACCCGAGCGTTGACAGAACACTGACGGACGTTTTTTTCAAAGAACCCTTAAGGGAGTTTTTCTTTGTTTCTTTCTTTGTTTTAATATAATAAGGTAGAAAATCCACGATAAGTCCACAACTTGTCCACAGCATAGGCATTAACTACTATAAGACAAAGAATTAATTAAAAAAAGTTCGTCCACAAGTAATCCACAAGGCACTCAACAGCTAAAAAACACTCAGAAAATCATGGGTCAAAAGCCTTCTGAAATAAACGAAGAAAATTAAATAGTTTCTACTGAAACAGTTGATTTTTTCAATAGATTATGCAAATAATTGCACAAAAGGTTTGTCCGCGTGTTATTTTATCCTACCTTTGCGTCCGCAAACAAAAAAATTAAGTAATAAATGAAGAAACTATTATTAATTAGCGCAGCGACGCTAATCGTTTCAAATTCAACTTTCGCAGGAGGTATTTTAACCAATACAAATCAACATGCAGCTTTTCTCCGTATGCTATCCCGTGGTGCTACTACAGAAATAGATGGTGCTTTGTCTAATCCTGCCGGACTGGCTTTCTTACCCAAAGACGGATTCCATGTAGGATTGAGCATTCAAAGTGCTTATCAGACTAGAAATATTGATGCCAGTTTTATGACATACAACGGGGTTAGCGCCACAGGTCCTACCGTTGCAGACAAGCCTTTCGAAAAATATTATGAAGGAACGGCAGCCGCACCGGTTATTCCCAGTTTATTTGCAGCCTATAAAAAAGACAAATGGACTATTTCAGGTTTCTTCGCTATTACCGCCGGAGGTGGAAAAGCATCTTTCGATGACGGATTGCCTATGTTTGAATCTGCGGCCATGGCCGGTATTTTTCAGAATAGTGTGAAAGCACATCAGGCAAACCCACAAAGTCCGATAATCGTTCCCGGCATGTATGATATCACAAGCGCCATGGATGGTAAACAATATATTTACTCTTTACAGTTGGGATTATCCTATAAAGCTACCGAATGGCTTTCTGTATTCGGTGGAGGACGTATGAACTATTTTACAGGCGGTTATAAAGGATTCTTGAATGCCATTGTGAAAGGAACAGATACCAACCTGTTGCCACTCGCTCTGGACTGTGACCAAACAGGTTGGGGACTCACTCCTGTAATCGGTGCAGATGTTAAATTGGGTAAACTGAATATCGGTGCTAAATATGAGTTCAAGACCAATCTGAATATCGAAAACAATACAAAGAACTATACAATATCCGACTCCTGAAGTGCAAAGCATATGGATAGCCCCTACGAACACGGTGTGAATACTCCCAATGACATCCCAGCCATGCTCTCCTATCGCAGCCGCCTACGAATTCCTTCCGGTACTTCGTGCTTCTGTAGAATATCATTTCTATGATGATAAAAACGCAGGTATGGCAAACGGTACAAACAAAAATATCTGACCTAAAGGAACCAATGAATACTTGGCAGGTATCGAGTTTGATGTAACCAAGCAACTGACCCTCAGCTGTGGTGGACAGATCACTGACTACGGACTATCAGATAACTATCAATCAGATACTAGTTTCTCTTGTGATTCTTACTCTTTGGGAGTCGGAGCCAAAATAAAAATGAACAAGCATCTCAATCTGAATGTCGGCTATATGTGGACTAATTATGAGGATTATACCAAGAAGTCAACCAACTATAACGGAACCGGATTACCCGGAACAAATGTATACAGCCGTACTAACAAAGTATTCGGTTTAAGTGCAGATTATAGTTTCTAATCCCTGTATATGAAATAAAAAAGAAGGCCATATCTAAACAACTGAGGTATGGCTTTTTTTTACAAAAAATTCCAAAGAAACTGATAATCTTTCAGCCGCACCCGCAACTGTTTCAACGACCGGGTGATATGAAATTCCACAGTCTTTACAGAAATATCCAGTCGCAAAGCAATTTCCTTGTTCGGTAAATTTTTCATCCGGCTCAAAATAAACACCTCCCTGCTTGTAGGAGGCAGTTCACTAATAGCTTCCTGCACCAAAGCCTGTATCTCATCACAAAACAGTTTATCGGGATCACAAGCCTCCAAAGTCGAGATACGCAAAGCCAGCTCTTTCTGCCGTATATCTCCTATATGCTGCTCGGCACGCATACGTACCTCCAAGTGTTGCAAATGATTCAGTGAACGATTTTTTATGGCTGTCAACAACAATGCGGAAATATTCGTATCCTCCCGCAATTCATTCCGGTGCTCCCACACATTGGTAAACGCCCCCATTACAATATCCTCAGCCTCTTCCTTGTCCCTGACGTACGAGTAAGCAAACTGAATAAACTGTTGCTGACGTTTACTAAACACCTCCGTCAGTTCTGACATAAAAATATTCCCCGTTTCTTTCATCTAACTAATTTTCTGTATCCGTTTCTAAATCTTGATATAGATGCCTTTTTTATATAATATATGAACAATGCTCCAACAGAATATAATATAGATCAAAGCATAGACTAATGAGCCGGGATAATCCCCCAATGCCGGAGCCAGCATCTTTTCATAAATAAAGGCACTCACGCCCGTAGCACCCAATGCGATTCCCATTGTTTCCGCAAACACATAAATAAACAAAGGATTCACTCCGAATGACCGGAAAAAAGCACACCAGTTCTGATATCCTTTCATATCAATAATCCAAATGAGCAGAGCCAAAAAACTGGACGCCAATCCACAAGTTATTATAACAAAAGTAGGCGACCACACTTTTTTATTAATAGGGCAGCCATAACTTAACAGAAAGCCGGCAAATGTAAGTATAGTTCCTATCAGAAACAACCGCTGTATCTTTTCGGCATTATCTTTAGCGGAAAGCAACAACTTTCCACAATAAAATCCTACCATCACATGGCACACCGCAGGAACAGTACTCAGCAGCCCTTCCGGATCAAACGCCATTCCGCCCTCATGGTACATATGGGATGTGCCCAATGCCCATGCGTCAAAACGAGCCACAACATTGGTTTCCGACTGATTGAAGCCGTTCTCCCGTAGCCAATAAAAGAAAATAAGCGGCCAAAGTCACCAAAATGATAGCAGGAAAATATTTATGCTTCACCGTTATAGCAACCAGACTGGTCACACCGTATCCTATAGCGAGCCGTTGCATGACTCCCAGATAGCGCCATTCTTCAAAATTCAGATGATGTGTAAAAACAGACTTAGCTAAAAGATTCAACAATAGACCGATACAAAAAATAATGACTGTACGCTTCATTATTTTACGCAACGTGGCATGTGAATAAGTAAAATTATATTTCCGCAAAGAAATATAAGTCGAGATTCCCATAATGAACATAAAAAAAGGGAAAACGAGATCGGTGGGGGTCAATCCGTTAAAGGCGGCATGCTCCAGCGGAGCATACACATACCCCCACGAACCGGGGTTATTCACAAGAATCATGCCTGCAATGGTGATGCCTCTCAAAATGTCAAGAGCGAGCAATCGTTTGGGGGTATTTGCTGTCATGTGTGTCAGATTAATAAATTGGTTAACTCGGACAAAGATAACATTCTATTAGCAATAAAGAAACAAATCTGTGAAAAATATTTTTATATTGTAAACATATTAATCTCTCTGAAAAACATGTTTATTCCGTTTTTATTGCTATTTTTGTCCGCAAAGAATTTCTATACCCCCTTTATTTAAAAACTTAGCACAGATATATTATGAAAAAAAAGAGTCTGCTAGTATTTTTCGTTGGGCTATTAACGTGTGGGTGCCAAATGAAAGAAGTAATCAATGAGTACAATGTAGTTCCGCTGCCTGTTACTATGAATGAGCAGCCGGGACGTTTTTATCTGAACAGCGATGTTCCTGTCGTTGTGAACGCCTCACAAGAAGTGAAAAATATCGCTTCCAGTCTATCAACTACCGTATTGGATGTAGCCGGTATCAAATTGAAACCGGGTGGTGAATTACATGAAAATGTACCCACCATTGTTTTTGACAGCATTCCGGGTATGGAGAAAGAAGCCTACAAATTATCAGTCACCCCCCAACAGATAAAGATTACAGCATCAACACCTAACGGATTTTATTACGGACTGCAAACTCTGTATCAACTGTTGCCGGTAGCTATTTATAGCAAGGAAAGAGCACGCAATGCCGAATGGAGCGTACCTTGCGTCGAGATAGAAGATACTCCGGCGTTCCGATATCGCGGAGCAATGCTGGATGTATGCCGTCATTTTGCATCGATAGATTACATCAAAAAATTCATTGATGTATTGGCCGTACATAAGATGAATACCTTCCACTGGCATCTTACGGATGATCAAGGCTGGAGAATCGAAATCAAAAAGTATCCCAAACTGACCGAAATCGGTTCCCAACGTTCAGAAACCATGGTGGATTATTTCTATACCCACTACCCGTTTAAATATGACGGCAAACCTCATGGAGGTTACTATACACAAGAAGAAATTAAAGAAGTGGTAGCATACGCCCAAAGCAAATATATCACCGTCATTCCGGAAATAGAGCTACCGGGACATGCCTTGGCAGCCATTGCCTCTTACCCCGAATTATCCTGTACTCCGGACAGCACCTACGAAGTTTGCAAACTGTGGGGTGTGTTTGACCAGGTATTCTGCCCTACCGACACTTTCTTTCAATTTATGGAAGGAGTCATGGACGAAGTGGTGGAATTATTCCCAAGTTCTTATATACATATAGGTGGTGACGAATGCCCCAAATACGCATGGGAACATTGTTCCCATTGCCAAAAACTGATACGAGACCTAGGGCTTAAAGATGATGTCACTCCTAATCCCGTAGACGGCAGAAAGCATACCAAAGAAGAGAAGTTACAAAGCTATATCGTAAACCGTGCGGAAAAATACCTGAACAGCAAAGGACGCAACATCATCGGTTGGGATGAAATTCTGGAAGGCGGGCTTGCTCCCAACGCCACAGTAATGTCATGGCGTGGTGTGGAAGGCGGAATGACCGCAGCCAAAGCCGGGCATGATGCCATCATGACTCCCAATCCTTACGCTTATCTTGATCATTATCAAGAAGAACCGGAAATAGCCCCTGTCACTATCGGTGGGTATAACACATTGAAGAAAACATATAGTTACAATCCTGTACCGGCTGATGCAGACAGTCTGGTAAAACAACACATCATAGGCGTACAAGCTAATTGCTGGGCTGAATATATGCCAACCGAGGACAATCGTGACTATCAAATCTTCCCACGTTTAATCGCCATAGCCGAGACCGGATGGACTCCGATGAAGGAGAAGAATTTCACTTCATTCTGCAGCCGCATGGTAGAAGATTTCAAACGTCTGGAAATAATGGGGGTAAAACCATGCCTCAACTTCTTTGATGTAAACATTAATACCCGTTCCACTAAAGAAGGAGTACTGAATGTAGAACTGGAAACATTCTATCCGGGAGCACAAATCTATTATACAATCCACGGTGAGGAACCGTCTGTAAATGCCAGCTTATATAGCCATCCATTCCCATTGGAAGGTACTTACGACTTGAAAGCCGCCGCCTTTGTTGACGGTAAGCAGATTGGTAAAGTTACCCATAAACAACTTTACAAGAATTTAATCAGTGGAAAGAAATATGAAATAACTCCGGAACCCAAAGGAATGAAGGGGGATATTTTAGGAGAAAATGACATATTAGGGGCCGATACGGTGACTTTAGGACTAACCAACGGAAAACGTGGGAACAATGCCTCTTCCACTCCATGGGTAGGTATCCGCCCGGACAATAATGATAAAGTGACCTTCGTGGCAGACTTTGATAAAGCTACAATCAGTAAAATCAGATTTGGTACGCTTTATAATGCAGCCGGCAATATATTACCGGTAAGCAAAGCTGTGGTGTATGTTTCCGCCTCAGGCAATAAATTCGAGAAAGTGGCCGAAAAGGAATTTACCTATGACATCAAAGAAAACACCTTCAAAGGATTCGATGAAGAAATAGAGTTCCCGGCACAAGAAGCTGTAAAGGTGAAAATAGAATTTACAAGCGGAGGCAAAATACGTAATGGTATTGATTGCTATAGTCCGCATGATAAGAGCGAAGTGCCCAGTACAATGGCATTGGATGAAATAGAAATCTATTAATTCCACGAAAGAAGTAAAATAAACAACTGTCCGGAAGCTATCTTTTGCTTTCGGACAGTTTCTTTTGTGCAATTCAATGCAGGCTGTTCCATCCAAGCGCGATATGACACTTTTATGAGGAACCACACAGCCTTTTTCGAATAAATTATGTAATTTTGCCGAATGTTTATAACAACCCTTTAAATCATGAGAAAATATTCATTCTTATTCACACTTTTACTGCTATCGGCAAGCAGTTTTGCCCAAAACAAAGATTTCAGTTATAAGTTTTACGGACAAGTTCGCACCGATCTTTATTACAATAGCCGTGCCAACGAAGAAACTGTGGACGGACTTTTCTATATGTATCCCAAAGACAAAATATATGATACAGACGGAAAAGACCTGAATGCAACAGCCAATGGAAGCTTCTATACCTTGTACACTCGTCTGGGAGTCGACGTTCAAGGCCCTAAACTGGGCAGGGCAAAAACCTCGGCTAAAGTGGAAATGGACTTTCGCGGTTCAGGAACCACTTTCTCTACCGTTCGCCTGCGCCATGCATATTTGAACTTAGACTGGGGAAAACCGTCCTTGCTGTTGGGTCAAACCTGGCATCCGCTGTATGGTGACGTCGCCCCACAAATCCTGAATCTGAATATGGGAGCTCCTTTCCAACCGTTCAGCCGTGCTCCGCAAATACGTTTCCGCTACAAGACAGGTGATATACAGTTGACAGGTGCAGCGATCTGGCAATCTCAATATCTGTCACAAGGCCCTGATGGCAAGAGCCAGAAATACATCAAAGAAAGCTGTATCCCGGAAGTCTATATCGGTGCAGATTACAAAGGTAACAACTGGTTGGTAGGTGCAGGTATTGAAATGGTTTCATTAAAACCCCGTACTCAGTCTGTGGTAGAGGATAAAGTGTATAAAGTAGATGAACGTATCACTTCTCTGTCTTATGAAGTTCACATGAAATATACTTCACCTGTATGGTATATAGCTGCCAAAAGCATATTAGGTTCCAATCTTACACAGGTTTCTATGTTGGGAGGCTATGGCATAAAATCAATAGACCAACGAACAGGTGAACAGGAATATTCCCCCAACCGCAACTCCAGTTCCTGGTTGAACATTGTGTATGGCAAAAAATGGAAACCGGCTGTTTTCTTTGGTTACATGAAAAATTTAGGCACCAGCGATGAGGTTACCAAAATGTATGGCACAGGTACAAATGTAGATCAATTGATCAGTGCCAGTGCCGAACTGACTTATAATGTTCCTCATTGGAAAATCGGTGTGGAATATAATTTCAGTTCTGCATGGTACGGTTCACTAGATAAGTCAGATGGAACAATCATTGATACCCATTCTGTTTCAAACAACAGACTGGTAGCCACCGTGTTGTTTATGTTCTAAGATATAGAATTCACTACAAAAAACAAAATACTAAAAAAGGCAACTCGAAACCGGGTTGCCTTTCTTTTATATAGAGAAGTATCAATTATTCACCTTTGATCGCTGCAACACCCGGAAGAACTTTTCCTTCGATCGCTTCCAACAAAGCACCACCACCGGTAGAGATGTAAGATACTTGGTCAGCCATACCGAACTTGTTGATACAAGCTACAGAATCACCACCACCAATCAATGAGAACGCACCGTTCTTAGTTGCTTTAGCGATAGCTTCGGCGATTGCACGTGAACCGGCAGTAAAGTTATCAAACTCAAATACACCGGCAGGACCGTTCCAAAGAATAGTCTTAGCATCTTCAATAGCTGCTGCAAATGCTTTCTGAGTTTCGGGACCTGCATCCAAGCCTTCCCATCCGTCAGGAATATTATTTGCAGGAACAACCTGAGTATTAGCATCATTAGAGAATGCATCAGCAGCTACACAGTCTGTACCTAATACCAAATTCACACCTTTAGCCTTAGCCTTAGCGATGATATCAAGAGCCAATTCCAATTTATCATCTTCTACGATAGAATTACCAATTTTACCACCCTGAGCTTTAGCAAAAGTATAAGTCATACCACCGCAAAGGATCAAGTTATCCACTTTATCCATCAGGTTTTCAATGATACCAATCTTGGTAGATACCTTAGAACCACCCATAATAGCAGTGAACGGACGTTTGATATCTTTCAGGATATTATCAACAGCTTGAACTTCTTTTTCCATCAAATAGCCCAACATCTTGTTGTCTGCATCGAAATAGTCGGCGATAACAGCTGTAGAAGCATGTTTACGGTGAGCAGTACCGAATGCGTCATTGATATAGCAGTCAGCATAAGAAGCCAAAGTCTTGGCAAATTCTTTCTGAGAAGCCTTCATTGCCTTCTTGGCATCTTCGTATGCAGGATCTTCTTTGTCAATGCCAACAGGCTTTCCTTCTTCTTCAGGATAGAAACGCAAGTTTTCCAACAACAGGACTTCACCCGGTTTCAAAGCAGCTGCAGCATCACCGGCTTTTGCGCAATCAGGAGCAAATTGAACAGGTACACCTAATTTTTCAGAAACAGCATCGACAATCTGACTCAATGAATATTTAGCATTTACCTTACCTTTGGGTTTACCCATGTGTGACATGATAATCAAGCTGCCACCATCAGCCAACACTTTTTTCAGTGTAGGAAGAGCACCGCGGATACGAGTATCATCAGTAATTTTACCATTTTCGTCCAAAGGTACATTGAAGTCCACGCGGACAATTGCCTTTTTACCGGCAAAGTTGAATTTGTCAATTGTCATCATAATCTCTTATTTTTGTTTATAGTGTATAAATACAATCTCGCTTATTTTGGGTGTTGCAAAGTTACTAATATTTTTTATTAGCAGTGTGTCAGGGCGGTAATAATTTTATCTGAAATGAAAAAAGAGGGTAAAAAGCACTTTTTTTGAGAAAATCGAAAAAAAATCATTTTTCCGCTAGGGTTGTTTCCCACTATCCTGTTCTATATACAAAATGCGGAAAGAATGAAGACAGAATTGCTACATAAATATTTCAGAGGAGAAACCACGGAAAAAGAGGAAAGCCAAATTGTGGAATGGACGGAAAGCAGTGCCGAGAACAAGGAACGCTTTTTGAAAGAACGAATGTTGTTTGATATCACCCTTTTTTCCGATGATTCGAAGATACAGCGGAAGCCGAAAGGACATCTGTATCTGTATCCGCTGATTGCCATTGCCGCCATGTTGGCTATTGTTTTTGTCATGGATTTGCCACATATGCACAAACCCAAGCAGCAATTGTCACAAACCATCCGTATTCCGTCGGGGCAACGTGCGCAGATGGACCTCCCCGATGGTTCGGTAGTATGGTTGAACTCCCAAACTACATTGACTTATGATGAAGATTTCGGTAAAAAAGACCGTAAAGTCACATTAGACGGAGAAGCCTATTTCGAGGTGGCACACAATAAGGAAATTCCTTTTTATGTGCAGACAGAAAACATAAAGGTACAAGTCACCGGAACAAAATTCGATGTATGTTCTTATAAAGGTTCAAACAGCTTTATAGCCAGACTGATAGAAGGTTCCATCAACTTGCTTACCAACAGTGCAAAAGAAGAAAAAACAATTACCAGCCTGACGAAAGGAAAGTATTTCTCGATGGAAAACGGCAAATATAGAACGGGCGAAATGAGCAGCAACAATGCTTTAGCATGGATGCAAGGCATTTATTATTTCGATGATGTTCCGTTTAAAGAATTACTGGACAAGATTGCTCTATATTATAATTATAAGATAACAGTGAAGAATCCTAAAATCTTAGAGAACTACCGTTGTACCGGTAAATTCAAAGATTTGGATGGCATAGAGCATATACTAAAAGTTATACAAAAAGACCATCCGTTCAAATACGATATTGATAACGAACATAACAAGATAACTATAGAATAAAATCACAATAGAAGTTTAACCTTAAAAATTAACCATTATGATTACATAAGAACCTTTGAAAAAAGAATCGGAAAGTACCCCCATACTCCCCGATTCGACAGCTAACAATTGACCTTAATCAAATTTATTAACTTAACACATTACAAAGATATGAGAAAAATTTCTTTGGAAGGGTATTTATGCCCAAAAAGTTTAGGCTTTAAACAAATATTACGAACTATGAAGATTACCTTATTTCTTCTTTTGGCTACTACATTCAGCGCATTTAGCGTAAATGTACACTCTCAAAATGCAAAAGTTAGTTTTGATACCCACACCATGAAGGTAGCTCAATTAATCTCGACCATTGAAACACAGACCAATTATCTGTTTGTCTATAATAAAAAGAATGTGGACCTTAACCGTAAAGTAACTGTTAAAGCCCGTAACAAAGCCGTATCCGAAATTCTGGATGAAGTTTTTGCCGGAACAGGAATCTCTTATGTAATGGAAGGAAAGAATATTGTTCTGACTAAAGAAAGCAACATAGCCCGTGAAGAAGTGAAGCAGCAGAATACAATCACTGTAAAAGGTGTTGTAACGGATATGCAGGGTGAAGCCATTATCGGTGCAAACATACTTCAACAAGGTACTACTAACGGTACTATTACAGATATTGACGGCAACTTTACCCTGGAAGTTCCCACTGATGCACAACTAGCCGTTTCCTACATCGGATATAAAAAAGTCATTATTCCCGTAAACGGAAAAACCAACTTTACCATCAAGATGGAAGACGACGCCCTGAAATTGGAAACTGTTGTAGTAACCGCTATGGGTATTAAAAAGAAAGAAGCTTCTTTGACTTATTCTACACAGCAATTGAATGGTGACGAGCTGAATAAGGTAAAGGATGCGAATATGATTAATTCACTAGCCGGTAAATCCGCCGGTGTACAGATTACAAAAAGTTCATCCGGTCTTGGAGGTTCGGCAAAAGTATCTATCCGTGGTGCGCGTTCAGCATTCGCCAGTGGTAACAACCAACCGTTGTATGTCATTGATGGTGTTCCCATGCTGAATATCACAACAGAATCAACAGCCACCGTTATGGGAGGTGAAAATGACGGTGTCAACCATGACTCTGGTGACGGTATTTCCAATCTGAACCCTGACGACATTGAAAGTATGAGCATATTGAAAGGTGCATCCGCAGCAGCTCTTTACGGCTCACAAGCAGCTAATGGTGTCATTTTAATTACAACAAAATCCGGAAAAGCCGGTATGTCAAGAATTACATTTTCTTCCAACCTGACAGTAGACCATGCTATCAGCCTGCCCCAATTCCAAAACAATTATGGACAAACTGCCGATGGTACCAGCAGCTGGGGTAGCAAAGGGAACCTGACAGACTATGACAATGTGGACAATTGGTTCGGAAACGGGATCACTGCTATCAACTCTTTAACTTTCCAAACAGGCAATGACAAGATGCAAACCTACTTCTCCTATGCTAATACCCGAGGTACAGGTATCGTTGACTCAAACAAACTTCAAAAGCATAATATCACTTTCCGTGAAACAGCCAGTTTTTTCAACGATCGCTTGAAATTGGATGGAAATGCCAGTTTGATGACACAGACTATCCGGAACACTCCTGCCGGAGGCGGTTATTATCTGAATCCGCTAGTTGGTCTGTATTCTTTCCCCCGTGGCGCCGATTTGGCTCCGTATGCTGAAAATTTTGAAGTATTCGACACGGATCGTAATATGAATTTACAGAATTGGTACACAAAGAATGAAGACGGCTCATTCAGTGAATGGGATCAGAATCCGTACTGGATTAAAAACCGTGTGACCAACAAGAGTAAACGTTATCGCGCATTGGCTTCTATCAGTGCAAATTTAAAAGCTACTGATTGGTTAAGTTTCCAGGCACGTGGCAATGTAGACTACGTAAGTGATAAATTTGACAACAAGATGTATGCTTCAACAGCTGCAAATATTGCCGGCAAGAATGATGAGACAGGGCTTCCCAACGGACGTTATGTATGGTCGGATGAACAAAATTTCCAAGTATATGGTGACTTCATGGCCATGTTTAACAAAACATTGGGTGACTTTTCTATCAACGCAGCATTGGGAACCAGCATCAATGTGAGCAAAGCCAATTCTTTGATGATTGACTCCAAAACAGCTTCTTTATATCGCCCTAATGTATTTACCGTTTCCAATATCATCTTCTCTTCAAAGGGATTTATCAACCAGACGATTGATGCGAAACGTACTATACAATCCTTGTTCGGTACAGCGCAAGTAGGTTGGAAAGATGCTCTTTATCTGGATGTTACAGCACGTAATGACTGGTCTTCCACTTTAGCGAATACAGAAAGTATGAAAAATGGATTCTTTTATCCGTCAGTAGGTTTGACTTGGATTATGAGCAACAGTGTCAAACTGCCGGAATGGATCAATTTCTCAAAATTCCGTGGTTCATTCGCACAGGTTGGTAATGACCTTCCTATCGGAATTACAAACTTAGCGGATATTATTCAATGTGGTGGAAGTATCCAGACCAATGACATTGAGCAACGTGGTGATTTGAAACCGGAAATCAGTACTTCCATTGAATTCGGTACAGAATGGAAATTCTTCAATAATCGCTTCGGTATTGACTTTACATGGTATCGTACTGATACTAAAAATCAGTTGCTGAAAGTAGCCAATCCGGCAGGTTCACTTTATGCATTCCGTTATATCAATGCAGGTAAAATTCGCAATACCGGTATTGAATTAACCGTAGAGGGTACTCCTTTAATGAATGAAAATTTCCGTTGGAAAACTGCTGTAAATATGTCCATGAACAGAAATAAGGTTGTTTCCTTACACAAGGATTATAAATCATTCCGTTATGGTTCGGAAGGGTTCTCCATGGCATACGATATGTGGGTAAAAGAAGGTGGAAAACTGGGCGATATCTATGGTAATGGATTTGAAAGAGATGAAAATGGCAAGATCAAAGTAAATGAGGCAGGAAATCCGATTAAAGTAACAGGAAACAACACTTTATTGGGCAACGCCAACCCCGATGCTTTATTAGGATGGAGCAATACCTTTACTTACAAAGGATTTACTTTATATTTCTTGATTGACGCACGCATCGGAGGTGATGTTATGTCATTGACTCAAGCACACCTGGATGCAATGGGCGTCAGCAAAGAATCCGGAGAGGCACGCGACCGTGGGTATGTGGAATATGAAGGTATCCAATTCAAAGACGTTCCTAATTTCTATGGTACTGTCGGAGGCCGTAACGGTATTTCAGAATACTACATGTACGATGCAACGAATGTACGCTTGCGTGAATTAACACTAGGTTATTCATTCCCGGCATCCATTCTCTCCAAAACCAAATTTATCAAAGGATTGGATCTTACATTGGTTGCACGCAATTTATTCTTCTTGTACAAAGATGCTCCATTTGATCCGGATGCAACTTTGTCAGTAGGTAATACTCTGCAGGGCGTTGATGTGTTCGGCATGCCGACTACACGTAACATCGGTTTCAACGTTAAGTTCACATTCTAACCTTAAAAACAAAGACATTATGAAAAGTTCAAAATATATTTCAATTTTATGCATGGGCGGCCTCCTGAGTCTTGCCTCATGCACAGACGGATTCGAATCTGATAATAAAATCAACGGTAGTTTTGATGATATCGTAAAAGAATATGATTTCCAGAAATACACCACTAATTTTGAGACCATTCAAAAAGGTATTTATTTTAACTACGACTGGGGAGAAGGAACCACTTGGCCCTGGCAAACATTCCAAAACCTGAATCATGATATGTTCGCAGGATATTTCCATGATTTTGCTTCTAAATTCTGCGATAAAAATACGGTATACGCATTAGAGGCAGGATGGACGGCCAGTGCATGGAACTATACCTATAATTACATTTTCCCGGTAGCCCATAAATCGACGTTGATTACACAAGATGAAGCCAAGTACAAGCATTTTTATGGTGCCACCCTTATTCTGAAAGTAGAAGCCATGCATCGCATTGCTGATACTTATGGCCCCATTGTCTATTCTAAATTCGGAAAGAATGAAGCAAATTCCGTTGACACTCAGGAAGAAGCCTATAAAGCTTTTTTCAATGACCTGGATAAAGCCGTAGAGGCATTGGATGCTTATCTGAAAGAAGGAGGTAAAGAAGATGGAGTAAAAAGTATCAATATGTCCAATTGCCCGACTGCCAGCAGGTGGATTAAATTTGCAAATTCATTGCGCCTTCGTTTGGCCATGCGTGTATCTAATGTAAATAAGGCACTTGCCGCCAGCGAGGCCAAAAAAGCATTGGAAAACTCTTATGGTGTTATTGAATCATCCGCAGAGAACATCCAAATCTCCGGTAAAGGATATCAAAACCCACTAGCAGGTGTCGCCGGCTGGGGCGAGACCTACATGGGAGCAACAATGGCTTCTGTTTTAAACGGTTATGAAGATCCACGCATCAGTATATATTACAGTCCGGCGACATTGGCAGACCACACAGAGGAATATTTAGGAGTGCCTCAAGGAGTATATGCCAAGGATGGTGATCCCAATTACTATCAAAGTTATTCTTTTATCAATACTAAAACAATCGCCGCATCCACACCCGCCGTTCTTCTGACAGCAGCGGAAGTTTGGCTCCTACGTGCCGAAGCATCTTTACGAGGTATCAATCCGAAAAGCGAAAGTGCAAAGCAATGTTACGAAACCGGTGTTCAAGCTTCATTCGACCAATGGGGCGCCGGAGATGCAAGCCTCTATCTGGCAAGCAAAGGCAAACCGACAGATTACATTAATTATGCAGCAGGTCCCGGAAAAGATATGAAAGCATTGATAACCACTACTCCCGATTTTGACGATGCAGCCAATCAAGAAGAGCAACTTGAAAAAATTATCACTCAAAAATGGATTGCCTGTTGGCCGGAAGGTATGGAAGCATGGACCGAACAACGCCGTACCGGATATCCGAAATTATTCAAAGTCCAAACCAACAATAGCAACGGTACAATTGATACGGACATCATGATTCGTCGCCTCCCCTTCTCACAGGATGATGCCAAGAAAGATCCGGAACAATATAAGAACCTTTGTACGGCTCTTGGCGGTGCAGACAACGGCGGTACACGTCTATGGTGGGATACAGGTAAAAACAACTTTTAATTCATATTTCAATAACAACTATCACTTATAAGAGAGAGTCTAAATGTTTCGCTTAATTTAGGGTATTAGCATAAGGCGAAAAGACTTTGCAAGACGGGGAGCGCGATGTTTCCCGTCTTTTTCTATTTTTCAGATGACATTCTATATTATTTTCCTATCTTTATCCGAGCTATGAAATAACATACACATACAGCAAACTTTTTCCGGATATTCATCGTTTAACTGAAAAAAATATATGAAAAAGTTTCTAAGTAACACCATCGTGCAACTGCTTATTGCCGTAATTATCGGACTGTCGGCAGGTTTCGTCGTAAACGACGCTGTGTTGGAAGCCATCGTTTGCATAAAACACATTACGGGACAAATCATTTTCTTTTTAGTTCCTCTTATCATTTTAGGATTCATCGCTCCCTCCATCGCACACTTGCGTAGTAATGCGTCAAAGATGCTTTTATTTGCTTTTGGCATTGCTTATCTCTCCTCCATCGGGGCTTCTTTCTTCGGGGCTGCCGTAGGATACAATGTAATTCCTTTCCTGCATATAGCCGATGATGCCAACTCACTGAAAGCATTACCGGAGAATCTGCTGAAGATAGATATTCCACCAGTCATGAACGTAATGACTGCACTGGTACTGGCCGCATTGATAGGGCTTGCCACTGCTTGGGTAAAATCGGACGAAATATCAAAGTTGTTGGACACTTTCCAAAAAATGGTACTTGAATTGGTGAAAAGGGTGTTGCTTCCTGTACTTCCTGTGTTTATTGCCGCCAATTTCTGCATTCTCAGCTATCAAGGAGCTGTTACGAAACAATTACCTGTATTCCTCTCCATTCTGATAGTTGTTATTGTTTGCCATTTCATCTGGCTGACACTACTCTATTTCATTGCGGCGGTTTATTCCAGAAAGAATAGCTATCAAGTACTGAGATACTACGGTCCTGCCTACCTCACGGCATTAGGTACGATGTCTTCGGCAGCCACATTGGGTATAGCATTGGAATGTGCCCGTAAAAGCCCGATACTGAGAAAAGAGATCAGCGACGTAACAATACCTTTATTCGCGAATATACACTTGTGCGGCTCTATCCTGACAGAAACCGTATTTGTACTCACGGTATCACAAATGCTTTATGGAAGCATGCCCAGCATATTGCAAATTACTTTATTCATCCTGTTATTAGGATTATTCGCCATTCGGTGCACCTGGGAGTACCAGGGTGGAACAGTACTTGCCTCTTTAGGGCTCATCATCTCTGTCCTTCACTTTGATGAAGCCGGAACTGCACTACTACTTACGATTTTTGCATTGCAGGACAGTTTTGGAACAGCTTGTAATATTACCGGAGATGGGGCACTAACGCTTATTACGGATACTTTCGAAAAAAAATAGCATCGAAAACTTCATAAAAACAACTATTTTTTCACTACAGGTTACACAGATTTAAATCAAAATTCTAATCTGTGCAACCTATGATGGGAAACTTATTTCAAGACTTCTTCCAACTTTTGTTGCAAAGCCTCGCCTTCCAATCCTACCGCCAAAATCACTCCATTGGGGTCCAACAAAAAATTCATAGGAATCCAACGAATAGCATACTGCACGGCTGCATCCGACTTCCAGTCCTTCAAATCTGAAACATGAGTCCATGTCAATTGATCTTTCTCGATAGCAGCCAACCAAGGTTCTTTCTTACGATCCAGAGAAACTCCTAAAATAGTAAAATTCTTATCCTTGAATTTATTCCAGGCAGCAACAATATTCGGATTCTCCTTGCGGCAATCAGGACACCAAGAAGCCCAAAAATCAATCAATACATATTTTCCTCTCAAACCGGATAAGGTGACGGGATTACCATCTACATCGGGCAATGTAAAATCCGGAGCTACAGCTCCCACTTGAATATTTTCCATCCGCTTGATAAAATCATCTATCTGATTGACGTACATGGTTCCATCTAATGAGGCATCTAATTTGGCACGTAATGCCTTCATTTCCTCCAGATTCAACTTATAAGCGAAATCTTTCACAACAAAATAAGGAGTAACGGCCGATGCAGGATGAGCAGATACCAAACTATCTATGCTATATCCATCCTGACGAGTCAAAGGAGCATTCTGTGCATACAAATCATTCAAAGCAGAACCTGTCACAGTCAATACCTTTTCCGATTCATTCATCTTCAACTGCATCTCTTCGTTATCTAAAAAGAATACCAACGGACGTTTGCTATCCTTGAACGTAGTCAACCCGTATGCCAACGGCTCAGTACAAGCACCTTCAAATTTGAAAACACCATCCGTAATTACAGCCGAATCCACATCTATGAAAGATTTATCCTGATACTTCTTCAGATACACCATTCCATTCTTTACATCTGATATTTCCCCATTCAGAGTATATCCTTTTTTCTCTTCACTACATGAGAGTACAGTCATAGCCAGTACACCCGCAAAAAGCACATTTACAATTCTTTTCATCTCTATTTTCCTTTATATTATAACTTGCCAAAAATAAATATTCCTCAGGAATTATGCAAACTACATCACTCCTATTTGGAAATTAACTCTCCCTGAGTTACCTTTGTAACTTCAACTAACTATTATATAACCTATGAAAAAACTCCTATTTCTAGGCGCTCTCCTGTTGTCAACAGTATGTATGAACGCCCAAACTTCCGAATATTATCAGGAAGCAGCCAATCCTATTGCCACCAACCCCACTTTATGGGCGAAAGTTACAGCCCCACAAATCAGCTGGGGAAGCACAGACATCCGCTATAAGAAAGAGGAACCAGCCCCTATCCGTAGTACACAGAAAAGTATAAACCTTACTGCATGGAAAGGTGAAAAGGTTTCGGCCCAAATGGTAGTATGGACTCCTAAGACACTGAATGATTTGACTCTCACAGTCAGTGATCTAATCTCTGGTGAAAATACCATCAGCAAAGATGATAGCCGTACCGGCTTTGTACGCTATGTCATGACTGATGAACTGAACAAAGACGGTTTGGGCGCATGTGGCTACCGCAATAGCGCCGACTTTGATTCAACTTTAGTAGCAGATGTAATAGACCACATCACTCCCGCTCTGACTCTTCCCGCCAACTCCACCCAAGGGGGATGGATCCGTATCAACGTACCCCAGCAGACTAAAGCCGGGAAATACACAGGAACAGTTACAGTAAAGGCCAACAATAGTACACTGGCCGAATTGAAACTGAATATCCAAGTGAAAAACCGTACGCTGCCTCCTCCTTCCGAATGGGCTTTCCATTTGGATTTATGGCAAAATCCATACGCAGTATCCCGTTACTACAATGTGGAACCATTCAGCAAGGAACATTTCGACTTGATGCGCCCATTAATGAAATTATATGCTGATGCAGGCGGTAAAGTAATTACAGCCTCCATTATGCACAAACCTTGGAACGGACAGACATACGACGCTTTTGAGAGCATGGTTACTTGGCTGAAAAAAGCGGATGGAACATGGTACTTTGACTATACCGTGTTCGATAAATGGGTGGAATTTATGATAGACCTTGGAGTCAAGAAGCAAATAAGTTGTTACTCGATGGTTCCCTGGCGTCTTTCTTTCCAATATTTTGATCAAGCCAGTAACTCTTTCAAGTTCTTGGAAGCCAAACCGGGCGAAGCCGCTTATGAAGAATTCTGGATAAATATGTTGCAAGATTTCGCAAAGCATCTGAAAGCAAAAGGCTGGTTCGATATCACTCACATTGCGATGGACGAAAGACCGATGAAGGACATGCAGGAAACACTGAAAGTAATCCGTAAGGCTGATAAAGACTTTAAAGTGTCATTGGCTGGAACGTATCACAAAGAGTTATTGGATGAGCTGAATGATTATTGTATCACTATCGCCGAGAAGTTCACACCGGAAGAGATTGAAGCACGCCGGAAAGCAGGCAAAGTGACCACTTATTATACCTGTTGCACGGAACCCCGTCCCAACACTTTTACTTTCAGTGAACCTGCCGAAGCTGAATGGCTGGCATGGCACAGTGCTAAAGAAAATCTGGATGGGTATCTCCGTTGGGCTTTAAACAGTTGGGTGAAAAATCCTCTGCAGGACAGCCGCTTTACCGCTTGGGCTGCCGGGGACACTTATATGATTTATCCGGGCGCCCGTTCATCTATCCGGTTAGAACGCCTGACAGAAGGAGTACAAGCATTTGAAAAAATACGCATCCTGAAAGAAGAATTTGAAAGGAAAGGCAATAAAGGGGCTATCAAGAATATAGACAAAGCCCTGAAAATGTTTGATGAATCCGGTATGGATAAGATTTCTCCTACCACTGCCGTAAACAAGGCAAAAGAGGTTATCAACCGATACTAGAATAAATATTGAAAAAAGAATAGGAACCTTAGAAGCAATCATTTATCATATTGCTTCTAAGATACCTATTCGTAAACCATTCTTGATTCTGTTTTAATCTTCCTCATTCTGAATATACCACGTCCATCCATTAATGTTAATCTGAACAGCATTCCATGCAGTTGAGTCAGAAAAAAAGAATATGATTTTATATTCATCCTCACGATCTAAATATTCCTGAGGTTTCATCTTATTCCCTTCCATACTTGTCAAAATAAGAAAATCCGTCAGATTAATATCAAAGACTTTCTTCCCGGTTGCTTTCTCCGTCACAACAAACCGTGCAGGCCTGTCCTCCATCAACCGCATAGTGTTCAATTCGACCGCCGCAGCCGACGGATTCTTCTGTTCCATAAAATAAGGTTGAAAACTCAGCACATCATCGTCCAGCAAGGAATTATCATGTCCTAAATATCCATTGGATTCTATAATCTCATAATCATAGTCATGCATATTGATGGTCCATCCGCTAGTATCGGTACTGCGGGATTCCCCCGAGGAAGAGCCTTGGAATATAAAACGTATCTTATTAGTATCCTTTATCAAATTGATTACCTCCATCTGATTTGCAGTACCTGTGAACTTCACATGATTGATACCGCCATACCACAGTGGTTCCAACTCTTTATTAATGACAAGAGACTCCTCACGCATCAACTGGAGTTTCATTTCTGTAAGGGTTGTTCCACCGTTAGGAATAGTTATCTCATAGGAATCATGTGCCCCTGCCCAAGCCAGCAACTGGTATTCGCCTACCGGAAGTTTTACCTCCATAGTATAGTATCCTGTAGCCAAAACCTCTCCTTCCTCAACCTGACTGAACAAATACCTTCCATCCTTATCAAAGATGTACAATTCCACTCTGTCTACCTGTGTATGGAAAGCATCTGTATGAAGCATATTATAATCATATTTGAACTTTACCAACAATCTACATTCCGGCAACCTTTCGTCAAAGCTATTGCATGAGAACGTCAATAAAGAGACAGCCAACAGGACTATCAAAGTAGCGGAAGTTCTAAGGCTTTTTAGTTTCATATTCATCAGTTTAAATGATTTGCTTATGTATTATTTCCTGCAGGAGCAGATTGACTCTGCCCGGGAACGGTTTGCTATACGTATTCAGGCACATTCAATGCACCCCTACAGGAATCCACTCAGTCTACACATCTCATTAACAATCGTCTTCCGTACAGTAATGGGATATATAGTTCCCAGTATCTTCAATTCCAAGCCGCCCTTATCTTAAAAAGAGGGAGTTAAAGTTTATAATCCGCTTCTTAAAATTCTTCTTCCTGAGTGTACCAAGTCCATGGATTGACATTAATCTGGATCGCCAGAAAAGAGCCGTCCTCCTCATCGGGATCAGTACCGGGCGTAGGTATTTCCGGATATCCCGGATTATTGAACTTATTAACATTGATATCATAAACGGAATTTCTCACCACCCCAAATTCACCGAGTTCATTCAAGGCCTTATCCGTATCATCATGTTTAATCATGATTTTATAATAACTGATACCATCGGCATAATAATTGAAATTTTCCACTGCCCCTGCACCTTTTCCTTTTATTTCATCAATTTTACCATTGAATGTGATTACCAAAGCATCTACATTAACACCAGAATCCAGAAGAGATACTTTACCTATTCCTTTACTATCCAAATACACATTCAAAGCATCTGTCAATGTAGTAGTAACAGAAGGTTTACTAGTACCGGTGGCGTCATATTTACTTCTCAATTCAGCTTCAATCCATTCTTTCAATGTATCAAAAGTATAAAAGCCACCATTAATTCTCATAAAATCCTTATTCGGATCAGGTGTTCCTAAATTTGTTGTATGAGGCTTTTTAAATGCTTTCGGCAAAAATTCCACTTTCAATAATACTTGCGTAGTATATTGATGAAGATTATGAATACTGGTCTGAGTATTTTCAAGACAATACTGGCTTTCTCCCGGATCATTGACAATTGCCACATCATTACTAATTACCATATAATCCAGACCTCCATTCTGATTATCATAATTAGGGTCTTTTCTATACGAACCAATCTTATATTGATCAAAAGGAGTAATACAAGTTCCACGTCCACCGTTGGCCGGATCCTCATTCCAAGTCAATATTCTTTCGGATACAGGAAAAAACTTTGTATTCGTAATATTCAAAATCCATTTGGGATTTGCAATAGTAGCCACATCACTTTCCTGCTTTACATATACACGCACCTTGGCTACGACACGGTCAATGTGAATAGCCAACGGACTGTTCTTAGCCAATTCTTCAGTTTTATACAATGCAAGGTCAGCATCGGTTCCATCTGTTGTAGAAACTGAAGGTTCCAGCCTTCCTTTTGCATTCGACATCATAAAGCTGCCATTCTTCGCTACATTTTGTGTCACATCCGCTCCTAACGACAAGGCAAGAACACCATTGACCGTACTATAAGAAGCCCCTGTTCCAAAAGAGCCTTTAGCCGGGAAACCTGCTCCGGGATTTGCTATTATCAAGATACGCTTTGATTTTGCATCCACTTTGAAAGGCTTACTTACCCCTCCGTTAGGCTGTCCTGGATTACCGGCTTCGACACCTGTCAACTCAATATCATCCGTCAGTTGCTCACTTGCATCAAAAAAAATAGCTCTGACAGTAGAAACCGATGACTCCTCAGCAGTACCGTCCTCCTTATTAGGATCATGCAATGCACGAGATCTTGATACAGAAGGTGTCTTTATATCCAATGCCACCCATGCATTTCCTGTTGGATTCGTTACAATCCCGGTATCTTGTTCCAGGAGTACATCATCACTGCTACATGCCGCAAATGCTAAAGCCGCAATTGCTGACATTAATACGTTTTTCTTTCTCATTGTTTTACAATTTATTAAAGTGTTTCTAACTAAATTATTTATCTCTTCTCTGTTCCATTTTAATAACATCCGACTTCTTTTCCGCTAATTCCAACAAATTCTTTTTGGCGGCATCAAGTCCGGAATCAGCAGCATTTTTGAAATACTTTTCAGCTGATTCATCATCTCCTTTCAGCAACATCCAGACTCCCATCGCATTATCATATACCGGCTGGTTTCTTTTTAAATTCACCCTTTTCAGATATCTTTCCGCTGAAACCAGATCATTACGTGAAAGGGATGCAACAGCAGCATTGATACCCGCCACTTCATCTTCCGGATACATACGGGCAGCAGTCTCAAAAACCTCCAGAAATTCAAGTGAATTTTCCGGATAACTATTGGCCACCAAAAACATTTCATCCAAACTTAAATTCTGCGGACGCTTTTTAAACACTTCCCTAGCCTCATCAACTTTGAAATTCTTCACTTCATAGTTTACCTTACATATGGCGACACGGAGTTTAGGATAAACACTCCTCAACAAATATTGATAGGGGATACCTCCACGAAATTCTCGCAACTTCAATTTTAAGGTTTGGTCATAGGGGTTGTTTGTAATCATGTTCAATAACTCTTTTCGGTAATCAATATTTGTATGTTGGAGTGTTTTTACCAAGCCTGCCCAATTTTCTCCACCAAACAAGATATTGTATTGGGAACGGGGAAAGTCATATAAGCCTGCCAAATAATCACGAAGCGCCAAAGCGCGTCCTTCAGACAACCGTTTATTATTTGCCAACGAACCTTCCGGTGAGGCATAACCGATAATATCCAAACTTTTCACTTGAATATCAGCGTCTGCTTTCAGTTCGTCAATCATCGCACGAAGCTTGGCCAGTTCCTGCGGATTATTCATATATTCAGGACGGATATCCACTTTATTCACTTCAAAATCTAAAAAACATTCCGCCTGTACATCTCTCTGTTTTACCTGTTCTACAACAGGCCTGATATAGGCCAGATGAGGAGTTATCACATAGGGAATCAGAGGATACTCCAATGTTACTTTTTCCATCAAAGGTTCTATTTCCATCCATGCAGTTTCACCGCAACCGCACTCGTCACGCCGTATATTCAGACAGGCATCTGCCATCCATGTCTCGTAAGGCAAGTGATATTGATAAGAAATCATCGCATTTTTCCTTCCAACTATCTTTTTCACAATATAGGGGAAGTCATAACTTGCTTTTTCCCGGTTAGTCATAAGAGTCAGATATCGTTCATAAGCTTTGTATTCATCTCTTCCTTTCAATGAAATACGCGGTAAATTAAGAGTACATGATGCAGAAACCAATTGAGGAATCCAATCAGCGCCACGAGATGTGTTCATCTTTACATCTTCCAACACCATATCCATTTCTATATAGAGTGAATCACCCACCTGTTCCAAACGTACGGGATGTATAGTGACAGTACCTGTAAAAGAGCGGTTCTGTCCTACAACCGGATGCTTGATAAAGCAAAAAGCAAGCAGTACATATGCTATGATATATCTATTTCTTTTCATTATGGTTCAATTATTTGATTATATAAATAAGTGATATACTTGCCTTTGTAGGACCAAAATAGTTTCTTCTACCTGATTTCAGTTTAGTGCCACATTCCGCACAAGGATACTTATCATATACAATATGCGCATATCCTATTCCCAAAGACGCCTCCAAACTCCAACGTTTCTTCAAAATCCATGAATGTCCTATTGAAATGCCTCCGCCATACAGGTATCCCTGATAACGATTGTCTTGCATATTCTTACTGATGAATCCCCAATCAGGAAATCCTCCTACATTGAAATCGGCATAATGACCATGCAAACCCACAAACGTGCGATTGAAACGCTCACAAAACCAATAACGGGCTTCCGGTTGTATTCCCCAATGACGCAAACGCCTGCCATTACCCGGTTTCCAAGGATTATAGTTGAGGGGAACATCCAAAGTCCACTGACGTGACAATCCCAATTCCACTCCCATATTTAGAGTTGAAGTGGCATCATAGAGCAGATTGCTCTTCACTGCAATACTCTGTGCATTACTTCCGGTCAGAAAACAACCCGATATAAAGAGAATGAATAGTATTTTCTTTTTCATCTACATTACTTTTAATTTGAGACAATCGTTTTACCTTTCTGAGTGATATTAATCTTAACACGCTGTGTGGTACGGATACCGGAAGAATTATCAGGAGCTTTTATAGTGGTCAGATACACCAAGCCGTTTCGGGATGCCGTCCCTTCATTAGCTGTTACCTCCATATAAATTTTCCCATCATCTACTGTTATCCGATCTGTTATATTCCGTCCATCGCTTGATGAAGGACGTAGCTTTATCCAAGTCTTGGGATTATCGGCCCCATCCTCCACATAAGCAGTCAGACAATAAAAATTCATATCATAACTATCCACATCTTCAGTAGTAGGCATATATTTCAAAATCAGCCCTTCTTGGGGTACAGCAAGTCTTTGCCTGACGCGAATCTTTTTCTCCAAATTGCCTAATTTCAAGGTGATGTATGCGTTCTTCCTATAAATTCCTCCCTCATCCGTCTGATAATCTTCATGCAGCCTCAATTTGGAAGTGATTAAGGATTCTACCTGAGTAATATTAGGGTCAGGTGTACTCCCTTCCACTATAGGTATTCTTGCCCCATCAGCCGGGTTAGTCAGTGAAAAAGCATCATCCACTTCTATATGATTATCACCAATACGACATGAATTAGGAAAGTTCGTTTTACAATTAGTAGCCACACTAGTTACTTCATAAATTTTATCTTCACTGGCATAAGCTATAAATACTGAATTACTTACCCCCAAATAAAAATCATTGTTGGATATCATTTCATAAGAGTAACTATCATCAACTGATAACTTATAATCCAAATCAGCATTGGAAGCTTTGGATGCCTTGGCATCCTCTACCGTATCATAACCGGGCCCCTTAGCTTTGATAATAGTAAATGTGTATGAATGATTGCGCAAAATATCCATGAGATTATATTTTCCGTCAACCAGCACCAGCTTATAGAAATAGTCTTTATTTTCATAAGTTCCTTCTACAATCAAGTAGGTATTGTTCTGAATATCGGACTCATACAAATATAACGGTTTCATTTCCGTACTTTGTCCCACCGCCGAATTATCCGTCACTACCAAAGAAGAACCATAACCAGTCTGACAATATTCCGTCAAGTTTGCCATATTATTCATAACTGTACCATCCTGATTATGCAATCGCCCTTGTCGAGGTACATTGACTACTGCTGTAATTCCTTTCAAATAAAAGTTATCGGCTTTATTAGCTACCACCATTTTTGCTGCTGCACGAATGAGCTCTATAGTACTCCCATCACTATTTTCAATCCGTGTTGTAGTATCTATTTTGTCTACTCCAAGCAAATAACTCATAGGAATAGTCTCTCCGTCATTACTAAAAGGAATGACAGAGGTTGCAGGGCTTTCTAACGGTTCAGTCAGGATTTTGGCACAAACTTCGGACAATGTCGTTATCCCCGGTATCATATTCATCCGTAGATCCGATTCTGTAAATAAATATTCAGTCACATTATTTCCATAATAAAACTTATCATTCAATGGATTCGCCAATATCAGTAACTGATACTTGCTATTGCCGGACTGTTTGGTCAATATGACATACCTTTTTCCCACCATCTCAAAAGCCTGTACCGCCTCTACAAAGGTGGCATTTGCATTTTCTCCCTTGAATACCAATATCCATGGAGTCTTCCCTACCCTATCTTCATCATCCATGGTACGGACTGTAGGATAATGATATGAATTCGCACGGGCAAAGATTTCAATCTGCACCTTATCTGCTTGAGGCTTATTATTATCAGGCCACTCCGATAGGTGGATAGAATCTTCACAGCCTGACATTAGAAAAGCCAGACACCAAAGACAAACTATATATAATACAAATTCTTTCATTTTCTCATTTCATTAAATACATATCATCACTTTCTACTAATTACTTCATCTCTGACGCAACGGATAGACTGACCAAAGGTCGGCAACTGATACATCAAACCGGGATTCGGCCATTTACCCAGAGACATGCTCCACACAGCATGAGGATCTTCGGCAGAAGACGCAGCTATAGAAGCGGTATGGTAATAGCCGGTCTGTCCTGTAAATTCCAGACTACTATCCTTATTCTGGCGTCTTCCTGCTGACGGAAAAAAGACAGAAGCATTATTCGCCTCATTATATACTAGAATTCCCAAATAAGCTGCCTGTGCGTTACCCGATGATACACAATAAGGATAACTGCCGTCAGCTGATCCCATCTTAATAGGTCTGCGGTCAAAAAAGCCATCAGCATAGAAGCCTATCAAGAAGGTTATATGCTCTTGCGCTTCATCCACATCAGTCCTACTTTGCCAAAAGTTCTGATATCGGTCTACTTTAATCCCTCCTACTTCCGGCGAACCGTCATATCCGCCAATATTCTCATTTAATCCAGCATCTCCACTCAGTGGGTTTTTAAATAAGGATTGCCGCAATTCAGAAAATGCTATTTCAACGCTATAATCCGTAAGTACTGTCTTTATGACATCCTTGTTCGTATTTGCCTTCACAATGACATGATCGCCATCCTGATCTATATTATTAGGATATGGTCCGTTATAAGCTATTCTGTCAATATATCCGTCAGAAGGACGATGGTATCCGTCAGGACAAGTTTCAAATATTTCCTTATACCCATAGTCATAAATATCTTCTGCTGGTATAGGCGCTGTTCCCCATACCGGTAAAAACAATTCGGATGTACTATTAAAAAACTGTATATCCTTAATCCAATGGTTCACAGTATAGGCTGTAGGATGGTAAGCCAAACGGAAATAGTCCTGATCAGCATCCTTCGGAAGCCCCCATTGAAAAAATGCTCCTGCCTGAGTGGGATATTTCACAAACCTTCCTTGTTTCACATCAACTTTTGCATAGGGTTCATTTCCACCATTCAGATAAGCAGGAGCCGTCAGATTGAAAGGCGATATTTTGCGAGCATAATCACGTGCTTTCCCCTGTGACGGTCCCTTGGATATGGCATCTACAGTTCCAGGCCTCATGATGTAATCATCCGCTTCTCCCTGCCGGATATACATATACTCGGTATTATACCACAATTCATCATCTCCTGTCCCATATCTTCCTCCATACCATTGAATTTTCACTTTAGCATACCTAGGGGTCGTTCCGGTATTTTTTCCCGTTACTCCCATACGGAAATAGATACGTCCCCTACCTTCCACATAAGTTCCATTTTCTCCCTTATATTTATTAGGAAGCACCTTATAATGCTCTGCGACTCCCGGATTATCAGTCCCGACATTCGGATCAAAGCTTGGAGTAGAGCTCAGAACAATGAAATTCCCTTCTTCCACTTCCGCTTTCCATAGACCGAGTGTACCTAAATCCTGAGGACGTTCATTTGTTCCGTCCCTCCTTTTCTGCTGTCCGGTAATAATTCTTTCACCCTGTTCATCATTTCTAAAAAAAGCGCCTATATAGCCGGTTCCATACGGATTAAATTCAAAACGTTTCCCGTGTTGACTGGCATGAACTTTTATCTCTCTTTGCAGGCTACCTCCGTCTTCATCTTCAGCAGACAAAAAAATCCGATAAGTTTCCTGTGTACCCATTATGTTTTGCTCATCCAACAACACATCCATATAGCCCGTTCCGGTTTGAGATGCCTTATCATAGATATATGAGAAACGAGAGGTAGTATAGGTTATCGTGGTTCCACTGTCTTTCACATCTCCATTTAGCAACACCAAATCATTGAATACCTTTTCTGTTTCTGCTGCTAATCCCCCGGCTCCCACATAAAGTTGAGGCATCACTTTGACTACCGGCATATTAGAGGTAAAGGAAATACGTGCTCCATTAAAATCAGTAATACTGACCTCCAAGTCCGATACATTCAGTACCTTAATACCTGATATATTCCAATCTTCATCCACATTCTCCCATTCAGACGCCTCTATGTTCACCATCAACGGCTCCTTAATATATCCGGTCAAATCCAATTTTGTATTCTTGGGTAAGCTATAATTTACCGGATTCGAAGCAATCTTCAATTTGCAAGACGGATTATAATTATCCCCCATATCTATTGTAAAGTTTACAGCCTCACTTTCATTAGTAACGGAAAGAGGGTCATTGGCAGGCAGGATGATACGGTTCATCTTTTTCTCCCAATCCCATTCGGCTGTCGGAGTACCTTGGGTGAAATAACTTCCGTCATCAACCACAGTAAATGTACGTATCACACTCCGTTCAATAGCCGGACCATCATAAGTGGCTGTCAGCGGAACAAGATTCGGCAAATTACTGAACATTATTCCTTTAAATGCCTGGTCCAAATCATCTTCAGCCCTCAATATGACATCTACCCGTACCCCATTCTTTCAAGAGCCAAGTGCAATATAGATACTGTTGTATTATCTTCCAATGTCGCTCCCTGTCCGCCGGATAACACGGTCACATTCTTTATTTCCTGCATCATTGGAATAATTTGTTCTGATGAGAAAAAATCAGCGGGATAGGCTATATGATTCAAATCACCATAATGAGTGATAGCATCCAATAAAGTCCGGACCGGTTGATAAGCCGGCTCATTGGCCAAAAACACAAAATCGTAACTTCCTGCATCAATGGGATGACGAATAATATCACCGGAATGTGCATTATAAAATAGGTTGGTTACTTTATCACCCGTCGTTTTGTCAAATGCTAAAACACGGAGCGTATGAATGATATAATCTTCCGGAGTCCCAGAATGCACACTACCCGTATGAGGTGCCATTCCCCTAATTGATATAAATGTACCTTCCACATCGCTAGCGGTGAAAGTTTCATCCATACAAGAAGTAAAGACAGCCAACCACAGTAAGCAGAGCCAGTTTCTATAGGTTTTATTATCTCTTTTCATCATTCATTATCCCCTTCCATCTAACATGAATACTCATCTAATTCTTATACTGCAAATATCGGGAAATAGAGTGAGGCTGTGAATTATATTCATTTCTGAAACAGACAATAATCCAACTGACTGACAACTTATTATGCAATGAGTGCAAGCGGCTGTTGCAAAATATAAAAAACAAGCTCCATCCAAATAGATTTTTGCATTGTACGCACTATCCGGATAAAAAAGTTGCGATATTCGTAATTCGTGGCAAATGGCACTCTTTACAAACTATCGATAATAGCTTGTTGTTTTTGTAAAAAATCTATGCGCTGCATCTCGCCACTCTCTGAAATCAAGATAGAATGACGCTTTAATGATTGGATCCAGTTACATTGCATCCGGCAGATATGAAAACTTTGTGAATCCATTGAATTGATGGAATACACCCGCAATAAACTTATTTGAAAATCCCGTTTTTCTATATAGCTATAGGTAGCCTCAAAATGAATATTAGAAAGATAAAAACAAACTTTTCCGCCTTCACTGAATTCTCCCGTTACCGAAAGTTCCTCCATCATGGCAAGCAACTGATACAGCTCGGTTTTCAAATGCAATACATCATCATCGGTTATCAGTTTAAGAACGGCAAAGTATTTTATCTCCTTTACAAAAGAATAAAAGATGTTCGTGTCCCATATAAAATGCGTTTTCCGGCATTTCTTCACGCTTTCACATAGTTTCTTATGTGCACTCACAATCCGGTCTTCCACCTGCATATCTCTTAAAGAATTAGGAGTCTTGATCTCACCATTCTGATAAATCCAACGGCAAAGACGAAATTTAGACAGATACTCATATTCAGAATAAAGAGTAAACGGCAGCAAATTGGAAGCAGTATAAACTTCTGTTGTTTCATCCTTTTTCACATAATCAAAAATTTGCAGATAATGATGGATTATCTCATAATAGCCTTCCATTGAATCAGAAGACTTCAATAAATTCAAATCAAAGGTCACTCTGTCCGAAAGGTGATTTCCTATAATCTGATCAATGGAAATACCCAGTCTTCGAGAGATCAAGGCAACTTCTTCAAGGGTAAAAGAAACCTCTCCCCGTAGCCTGCGGTAAACGGCTTCCTTTCCCATACATAATGTATCTGCCAGATAGCCTGCCAAATTCTGCTTTTCAGGAACACGTGCCTTCATGGCTGTAATCAGTTCATTCACAATCTTATTCTTCATTCTTTTCCCCTTCTTTGGTTATTAACAAACAGACTGCAAATTTAAGTTATGGAAATGGGAATTCTATGCTCTAAAACAGAGATGAAAGACTTTCTATCTTTCTGATTCACGACCAATTGAGGAATAAGAAAACAGATAACGAAAAAAAGTAAATAAACAGATTATTTACTTTCATTTTCAGTAAACAGAATTTCTTTCCTATTTCGTTTTTCGTAAATAGGAAACTATTATAAAGTGCTTATTATTTCACGTTGTTGTTGGAAAAACTGTATACGCTGCATCTCTCCACTCTCTGAAATCATAGTCGAGAATTTCTTCAGTGACTGTATCCATTCTTTCAAACTGAGGAACATTCCACAATCCTGCGTAGTAATGGAGTTGATAGAATACACCCGTATCAAACTGAGTTGTACCGAATCAGCCTCCAGATAGCTGTAGGTGGCTTCAAAATTAATATGAGACACGTAAATATGTACACTGTTACCTGCTTCTGTCTTTCCCTTAGAAGCCAAGTCTTCCAATTCGTCGGTCAGTTGCAATAGTTCTTCTTTAATCTGATGTTTGTCCTCTTCTGTGATAAGATGAATCCCGGCAAAATACTGTATGTCATTTATCAGATGATGAAAAATCATACTATCCCAGATATAATCCACAGAATGTATATGTCCGGTAGCAGATACAAAATCATTTTGAATATCATATATTTTTTGAGGAACTTCCACCTTGTCAAAATGCTTGCACTGAATATGCTTGTTTTGATACATCCATTTAAAGAGGCGAAACTTAGACAATGATTTATGTTTCAAAGAAAGTGTTTGGGGGATAATATTGGAAGAAGTACCCATGGAAGAGGAAGGATCGTTTTGCAAAGCATGTAACACATTGACATACTTTTTTAATAATGAATAGTAAGTTTCAAACGGATCTTCATGATCCACCACATTCAAATCGAATACGGCATTGGAACTGAAACAGACTCCTATTACATTATCTAATGAAACACCTAACTTTCTTGATATCAAAGCAGCTTCCTCTAATGTAAAAGGGACCTCACCACGCAACCTCCGATAAATAGCCTCTTTACCGATATACAAAGTATCTATTAACAGATTGGCCAGATTTTCTTTAAGTGGCAGTTTTTCTTTTACAGCTTCAATCAAGCTCGTGTTTAGTTCATTTTGCATCATTATAGTTCTTATATGAGTGAGTTATTTGTAATAATAACAAATATCAAAGGAGAGTTGTTTCGAAATGCGTAACTAAACGGACAGACCGCTACTTGTAATCAGTAAATATTCAAAATAAAAAGAGGCGTAATACTGAATATGAAATACAGCCTACACCTCTTCGATTGAAGAAGAAAAAATCAATCAACCATAACTCCCCAATCAATCTTCGGGCACATAAATAATTTCCCCATTATCCAATTCGTATGCAATCCCCACCTTTCTACCCTTCTTTCCGCTTTTGGCATCCTGATCCTCAGAAGGTGTATAGCGGTTTATCTTCTGCCCTTCCTTGGTTATAATTTCCATGTTTTCCTTACCCGGATTCTTCACCATCGTAAAATCCTCCTGACTAAACATTTCAGTCATATTATAACGGGTAACCAAGGCTACCATTAACGCTACCGCAAACACCATCGCCACATCAAACAGATTGCTGACCACGCTCATCGGGTCACTATCCTCCTCTTTTCTTAATAAATTACGTTTCATCTCAAGCTGTATGTTTTTCAGTGAGCAATTCAGAAAGGAATTCCAGATTAGTCATATCCTGCAAATACCAGCGTTGCTTCACCTGTTGAGTTATGAAACCGATGGCACTAGAAAACAGACCAACTACAGTTGTAGCAAAAGCGACTTGCATATTGTATGCCATAGAAGCGATATCACCAGTAGAAAGTCCCACCAAAGCAGGTCCCATTGGAATCAATGTACCCATCAATCCAAGCATCGGTCCCATCTTAGTCAATGTTTTTGAAATAGCCAAATCCTTATCAGCAGTAATTTCAAAATCAGCCAACAGACGCTGCACATGTGCCGGACGGTCTTTTGACCCCAACACCCGACGGATATACACAATGACCAACGAGTTCGACTTCACTGGAAGTTTGCTTTCCAATTCGGGCAAAGTATCTATAGTCAGTGCATCAAGCTGTTGACGCAACAACGCATCTGTACGCCGAATAGCCAAATATTGCCCGAAAAAACTGCCTATCAATAATAGCGAACGGATGAAAAGAACAATAAGCAATACAACAACAGGAACTAAAAGTCCGTTCGAAATCCAAAACAGAATGTCTGATATAAGATTCATAATGTCAGTAAGTTTTAAATGTTTGTTTTTATTCGTCTATATTTATATATAACCAATCCAATGAGTCCTCCACCTGCCAGCATAATTATCAAGCCGGTCAATGCCCCCCAATCCACCTCGCTTATACCTGTTACGGCGGTACGACCATTTACAGTAGCAATAATTCCCAATATGGCGGTCAATGCATTAGTGAGGAACAATAGTTCCAACCGTAATTCCTTTTCCGGCAAGAGATAACGAAGAAACAATGTGCCTACAGAAATTAATATCAATACACCTACCGCCATACTCCATGCGACAAGAGAAAAGGAAACACCCGGAAAAGAGAAGATAAGATATACCAATCCGCTAAACAAGACAGGAAATATCAAAATACCCGGAAACCAACGTAAAGCACGGTAAGCCCAAAGAGTACGTTTCTTAACAGGACCTGTAGTAAGCACATGAACAGCCAACATACAAAAAGCCATCTGTAAGGCAACTTCCACTGTAAGCACCACCGAAGTGTCAAGCATCAATTGGACATCTGCCAGCCAATCAGCAATCTGTGTCTTAGACTGCTGAATTGCATATGGGCACATCAGCCCCACAAAAAGGGCGGCTACAACAGCTATTGCTGCAACCGATCCTCGTTTGCGGAATGTCTGTTTCATCATAAAATTGAAACAGACCAATATCATAAGAACAACTACAATTGTTTCCATAGCCTGTTATTCCTGCATTTTTTTACGGCGACAACGCACCAATACAATTAAAACAAGAACAGCAGCCACCACTACAACACAAACAACAGTATTGCTTACCGTATTCGTCTGTTGTTCCGTACCGACTGTATTCATCTCTTCTTTTTTCATCACCATACCCTTTTGCTCTTTTGAAGCAGCAACTTCACGTATCTGACTGATGTTTTCCTTATACCGGGATGCAGTCTGTGCATCCATTTTAGAAGCTATGAACTGACGTAATTTTGCATTATCACAAACAAAACCTGAACAAGACGGTTTATATTTATTCACCAAATCGGTATGTAGTTTGGCAATATCCGCTATCTGTTGCTCGCTAGCCTGCCACATTCCTTTACGGATAGTTTCCATCATTACCGCAGTCATTTCTTCCAAAGCAGCAGGGTTCTGCTTTTCAAAATAACCCTGCACTCCCAAGTTAAATTTATCCTTTACATACACATCATATATCTCATTCCACATTTCCTTATCAACAGCCTGAGGTTTCATGACATTCCAGCCATACGTATTTTGCACAATCTCAGCAAAAGTATTAGCTGCGCCGGCCTCCCCTTTCATTTTTTCCTTAATATAAGCAGGATTGAATATTGTGGTACGACTCTCTATGCCAATAGCTTCTTTCACCTCTTGCATACGGGCATTGTTACGATTACGATAGTCGCTCAGATACGCATCGGGATCTTTACCGGTCACATTACGGACAGCAAGATTCATACCTCCCATAAACTCATACACATGATCCAGGCTTAATGCACCCCATGTATTGCTTTGACGTGGCTGAATAACCGCATCCGTACGTGTCAAAGCAGCTTCCAAAGCAAATTGGCGGACAGTTTCCCAATTCTTTTCACTACCATAAAAAGCACCCATATTATTCAAATAAACATCGGCGATTTCCTCTTCACTTTCCCAACGGTCACCAGATTGCACCATACTTTGTATACCCGTACCATAATTGCCATTCACTCCTCCAAACACACGAAAAGTAGACATTTCGCGGGCTTCTTTCGGAGTCAGACCTTTTTCTATCAATACACGTTCAGCTTCCACAACACCTGCCGCCACTTGATTTTCAAATTGATCCTCTTTAGCATTGGCAGCCATCTCTACGGCACGGTTGATAAGGAACAGGCGTGAAGCGGCAATATCTCTCAACTGCCCGCTAGTTTGCACCACAACATCAATACGAGGACGCCCCAATTCTGCCGAAGGGATCAAACGAAGATCCGTCACGCGTCCGAACGTATCACGAATAGGCTCTACACCTAACATATACAATACCTGTGCAATAGTAGCGCCACCGGTTTCTATAAATTCTCCACTCCATAATGTATAGCTTACTTTACGGGGAATAGAGTCATTATGACGACGACGATACATTTCGATAGTATTGTCAGCCAATTGTTTCCCTTTCTCCCATGCAGATTCCGACGGAGTTTCTTCAGCATTGATAGCAAAAAGATTTCGTCCCGTAGGTAAAGTATTAGGATTGGCGATAGGATCGCCACCCGGTGAAGGTTGTGTATATCCTCCATTCAACGCATTAACCATAGAGGTCAATTCTCTTTCCGGACTTTCCAAAAGAGCACTCTTATAATTACCCACATTCTTCAAAGTGCGTTCTACTTCCATGACAGCCAAAGCAAAATTTATCTCCTCTTTAGAGTATTCTTTTTTCTTGGACATCATAACTTTCATCATCGCTTCCATGCCTCCGAATTTATCACTATCCGCTTTTTCACGTTTTCCTCGAGAAGTTGTTTTCATTGTAACCGTATCTTTGGCCAGTGTATTCATACCTACAGCATGGCTCTTGTACATTCCTGTTTCCATTTTCTTTAAAGCTTCAGGGCTTGCACCCATTCTTTTTGCAAGTTCCATAGCTTTCTCAGGATTCATACCTTTCGCTATTTCCTTCATTTTCTCTTTCATTGACTCAGATATGCTATTCCTTTTCGAACGTACGCTTTGGTCAGCCTGCATTATTCCACCGCTCATATCAGCATGTGTTTTAGCCTCAGCCGGAGCCTCTTCAGCTAATGCCATCATCATGGCCATCATGCCTTGGGGAGTATTACGGGATTTATTGATTTCATGTGCTTTAGCAAGTTCATCGGAAGTAATGCCAGTAATACGACAAATCAATTCGTCAGAAACCAACGACGGATCAGCCAATAAACGAGTGACCAAATCACGTGCAGGTTCCAAATAACGTTGAGTAAAAAGAGTGCGATGTTTCTCTACCTGTCCGTCCGCACGATTACGTAGTTTATCTAATGCCAACAGACTATAGGCTATCGGCTCGGTAGCCATAGCATACACACTGGAAGTAATACGAATGGGTTCGTAGGGAATCCCCATTGTATACAACTGACCTGTAATCTTCTCATTTGCCAGCTCCTCAGCAAAATTTTCTATACGCTGAATATCTTCTTCAGCATAAGGAACAGTAAGAAGACTATCCAATCCCAATTCACGATGGATGCCCAGTTTCACCGTGAGTTTCTTTACCATCAATGAAGCACGGTTCAAAGCTTCTTTATTTCCAGTAGACAGTACAGCCTGCCCATCAGCCGGAAGCAAATTATTGTATGTCTTGACAGCCTCAGTCAGTTCACGATAAATGGCGCGGACACTACTTTCCATAAAAGGTGGAGTAAGGTAAGATTGCAATCCCGCATACGAACGACGCTTAGCAATCATCCCTTCGCCTACATTGCCGATGGAATAAATATAAAAATGAGGTAATGCACCTACCAGACGGTCGGACCAGTCATTGCTACACAAAGCAACTTGTTTGCGCGGAGTGAACTCTAAACTGCCATGAGTACCGAAATGAATCAACGCATCAGCTTTAAATCCAAATTGTGTCCACAGATAAGAAGCAATATAAGTATGTGGAGGAGCTGCATTGGTTCCATGTACAACTTTAAATGCATTATCCCCACTACCGGCTGCATTCTGTGGCAAGAGCACCACATTTCCAAATTGCAAACGAGCTACTCCTAAACGGCCGTCTGAAGTAGTCATATATGCTCCGGGAAATTCACCATTAGCAGCTACTACTTCGGCATACATATCAGAACGAATGGATTTCTTTATCCAACTTTCATATTGTTCTTTTGTAATGAGTTCGGGCTTGCCGGTTTCCATAAACCGGTCAAAAGCTCCTTCGGCATACGGACCAAATACGGCTCCTTGAGATTGTATCATCTGTTCCAATTCTTTCGGAGAGGTAGGCAAACCGTCCACCTTGTAGCCCTCGCGTTTCATACGCTGCAACAAGTTATAAAGTGAAGGAACCACTTCCATACCACCCGCAGTCAGTGCATTCTGACCAGGACCCTTATAATAATAAATAGCTACGCGTTTCTCACTATTGGATTTACGCTGCAGAGTAATATAGTTATTAACTGTTTCCACAAAAGTTTCCAAGCGTTCTGGAATAGCATAAGCACGTTGTAAACCCTCCTCATCCTTATAATGTCCAAAAAGAGCGAACGGACGGATAGCTCCATCTATTTCGGGGGTAACAATACTTTGTGACATAAAGCCGCCATTCATACCCATCTTGTCACTCTCCCACTCCTCTACCAAGCGATTTACATTCAATGGGGAGAAAAGCGGTATATTCTGTTTCGCCAAATAATCTACGATATAATCGCCCATACGTCCATGCGCCATATTGATGATAGCAGACGGACGAACAGAATCAATTCCATGGTTCTGAATAAAAGAATGCATGGAACGTATAGGATAAACCATATTGCCTGTTTCCTCCAATTTAGCAATAAGTCCGGAAGGTTCACCCATCGGACCGGTCACAATAATACGCGGAGCATTCTCTTTCCACAAACCGTTGTTTTGCAGAAAAATATTGTATCCGGCTACCGTATTGAAACCCAACTCTTCGTCTTCGGGACTCTTTGGGTTCATGTGATAAAGCACATCATCGGCACGTTTCACTACGGCTTCCGGTTCAGACACAGAGAATCGTTTTTTATCAATATACACACGTACATAGTTCAGCATACTGCGATAGTTACGACGTCCTCCATTAGACAGATAATGTTTCAATGTATCCGCTTGGATGGAATCCAATGAAATAATCTTGTTTGCAGGATTGGTAGCGGCAGTAGTCAATATCGGAAGACCACCATCGGCCACCTTTTGTATTTGCGCACGTTGCTCTTCAGTAATCCTTAATCCCATGGCATTGATAAATATCATATCATAACTGGTCAATCGGTTCAGGTCATCTGTGCTCAGTTCACTGATTTTAATAAATGAGTTGTCATTAGCCTTAGATATCTGCCCTAAACTGATTACCTGATAGTTGATGAAAGCCACTTTAGTTGCACTGAACCAAAGATTCCATACACCAAACAAAAGCAGCAAGATGACTGCTATCCCTCCTCCAATCAGTAATTGTTTCTTCTTCATATCTTTATTTAAATCACGTAGTTTATTTAGTATTAGCAGCCAACTTTCATTTGAATAATTGTTCTATATTTAATGATAAACCGGCTGAAAAAGTTGTTCCTTTAGTAGCAGGCGAATTATTATAATAACGGGAAGGAACATAATTAAACAAGTTGTCCACCGCCAAAGTCATATCAACACCTTTCCATACTTTTTGAGACAACGTAAGCTTCCACATTGTATACGCCGGATAGGTCACCTTCTCAGTTTCTTCATAAGAAGTGTTCGACGTATATTCCTCCGTATTCACCTTGGAAAGAAAACGTCCGTTCAAAGCAATATTAAACGCATAGTTCTTCCAATGCTTGTCATACTCAAGACGGACAGTAGCCGTATGCGGGCGAGTACTTGAAATGACAGGTTGCCCTTTCTTGATATTCTCATGTGTATAAGCATAAGATAAACGTGCCGACAGTCCACAAGGATATTTGGCGGAAGCATTTGCCTCGGCACCAGATATCTTGATATTTGATATATTGGTATATACCTGTCCTTTCAACGCCTCACTCCATGCCGTAGTGATACGATTATCAACTATATTATAGAAACCTGTCACCGTCAAATTATAACGACCTTTAATATATTCTGCCGAAAGAGAAAAATTATGGCTGGTTTCAGGCTTCAAGTCAGGATTACCATAAATCATAAAAATACTTGCCATATCAAAATTCATATACATTTCTTTCAAAGTAGGGGCTCGGAAACCACCGGCATAGGAACCTCTCAATGAACAGTTTCCTATTTTATACATCAGTCCTAATTTGGGAGAGAAATGATTAATATCGGAATCCGAATAATAATCAAAACGTAATCCTGTGATGACATTGAAATATTTCGTCGGGTTCCAGTCAAACTGTGCAAAACCGTCCACTGTATACTGATGTTTACTTCCATTATTGGCAAACTGATAGGACATTAAATAATCACGCATATAATCACCACCCAAGGTGAGAATATGCTTACCGACAAAAGTATGATTATAAAAAGTACGAACCGAATGTTGTACATTACTATAATCACGTACATCATTAGCATCTTGTGGCAAGTAATCGCTCTTATCATACTGGTCGAAAGAATAAGCTATTTCCAGATCTTTATCTTTATCAAATACATAATTTCCTTTCACCCCACCACTGAAGTCGCGATAACGGTCTTTACTAGTCTGTGACTTCTCACGTTCACGAAAAAAATATCCAGCACGTGCCGTCAGTTTCAGATGATCATTAGCAGTATAGACCAAACGTTCTTTGAAATTCCAAGTTTTATCACCATACACCTTTTTAAATGCCCAATCCTCCGTTTCCTCATTTGTTTTTCCATCGGCCAAATCTTTTTCATCTACTTGGGTATGCTGTACATTAGTCACACTATTGAATTTTCCGGCATTGAAACCTATTGTTCCTCCATAACGCTGCTCATTATAAGCCCCGTAACGTCCATTGAGATTCACAGTCCAAGGCTCCGCAGACACTTTACTTATGATGTTTACCACTCCTCCTACCGCATTCGAACCATAAAGTGAAGAAGCCGCACCCTTTACAATCTCAATACGCTCCACATTGTCCATATTCAAGCGGTTATAGTCTATATTATCCAAAGTCTCACCTGCCAGACGCTCACCATCAACCAGAAAAAGTATAGCATTTCCACCAAATCCTTGCATATTGAGAGAAACTTGCTGGTCCATGGAATAAGAAAATTCAATTCCCGGCAGTTCTGCCTGAAGCAAATCTCCAATATGGGTGGCATCTACTTTCTTTATTTCATCGGCAGTAATGACCCGAGTAACAATAGGAACATCTTTCAGGAGTTTCGGAGTACGGGTTCCTGTTACAACTATAGTTTCCATATTTACAGCATCTTCTTTCAGTATAAAATCAACTTTACCTGTTTTGCTGACAGACACTTTATGAGTTTGCGAGATATACCCCATGTATGAAACCTGCAGAGTATATTCTCTATTATCGGGTAATTTCAATGTGTATTTTCCCTGTGTATCCGTAGTGGTTCCCAAAGTTACTTTTTCTTTTACGGAGACTGTTGCTCCCATCAGAGGTTCTTTATTTTCATCAAATACAGTTCCCGAAATAATTCGTTGTGCTGATACTGGTATCGCCATCAGCCAACACAATATCAAGCACACGTTTCTGAGTAGTCTATGCATATCGTATGTCGGTTTACAATTCAAACGGATAAATATAGTCAATAGTCATGAAGCCTTTTACACCACTAGCATTCATATAATTTGTGAGACGAACAGCCGCATAAGTTCCATCTTTCAGCTTTACCATATAAACCTTGTTTGAAAGAGTATAGGTAGGTGGCATATTACTTTTATCAACATTCAACCATTTGGATAGTTCTTCATTATAATAGGATTCCATATAAACAATATTGCCATCCATCATACCTGACATATCAATGGCTACCTTAGCGGTAGTCCAAACATCATCCACATAGACTCCTTCGGGCATCGCACTCGCATTCTGTAAAGCGGAAAAACCTGTGAAACCGGTTTCCAATACTGCTCCAGCATTGGTTTTAACGTCATAACGATGGACAGCAATATCCCATTCCTCCGGTTCTTTCTGGTCAGAATCTGTCACATTCACAGAATCTACTTTTTGTGTATGGAAATCAATAAAAGTCCAACGTCTATAATCAGTAGCATCAATATAAATAGTACCCGAATGGGTAGAAGGGTCTGTTCTTATGAAACCGAATTCATTACTATCCGAAGCAGCAGGACTATCATATATTCCTTCCAAAATACCATCACATGCCGAGAATGGCAAAAGCATCATTCCCAGCATGGATATAATAAAGAGATATCTTTTCATGCTATTTAGTGCCTACAAAAGTCGCAGTAATAGCCATAGGCATGGCTCCCGGCTTTAGTGTAAAGATCAGATCAGCTTTTTCATCCTTAATCGTTCCTTGTAAACTTCCTGTATATTTTACAGTACCAACAGTTACATCAATAGCACTTTCCGGAAAAGTATAAGTAACATTATCGGAGGTCTGTACTTTAATTCCAGGTATAGCAATATCCGGCAATGACATCATTCCTTCACCAGCACCACCAACTAGAAGAACTTGAACAGTTCCTCCTTCTTCCGCAGTAATTTTCACCTGACTGTCTGACGTTCCTTGATCATTTCCTGATACTGAGAGTGATAATGTTCCATTGTAAGTACCAGCAACCTCCTGAGCCGGGATCACGGTATCTTCCTTTTTATTATCATCATCACTACATGCTACTGCACACAATGCAATAGCCATCATCGCTAAATAGTTTTTCAATTTCATAATACTTTTGTTTTATTGATTAATAGTTATTATTTTATGTTTTAAAATTTGTTGCAAAGTTACCCTTACTACCAAGGGTACACAATACCTAAAAATTGGGGTTTTATTGCTAATAATCACATATATAATAAAGTACACAAGTACTTATTTTTAGGTATAAAACTGGATTTTATCACCATTAATAGGTATTGTCAGTATATACTTCTATAACTAATTTTGCAAAAAAAAGCAAGCATGGTTAAACTGGTACATCATGAAATGCCTGTGAACAAGACACTTCATCATAGAAAGATAGAGATTCTGGCTGTACTAACCCTACTTATAGGTAGTCTGTCATTCCTTATTTACTCCTATTGTTCCCACGACGCAAATAATCCATTGTGCCGATGTTTGCTTTGCACTTTGAACCATACTCCCGAAGATGGGGAATATTTATATAATCGATACTTAGTAGTAATCAGTATCACATGGGCGGCACTTATATTCGGAACTTTATTTGTAATTTTATATCACATAGAAAGAAAGAAGAAAAAATGAAACTAAAAAAAAGAAATGTGTTTATCGGTATCACCTCATTCCTAATTGTATTGTTTACCATGCCGCTAGGACATGCATTGATGATCTTAATGGAACACCTGATGGAACCGGTAACCATGCATTACGCAACCTTTTTCATGGGATTAATAGGCTTAATAATGGTCATAACGGGCGTATTTGCCAAAGGAGATACTCAACAAACTCTTTGGGGGCTATTCGGAGGTCTGTTATTTTGGACAGGATGGATTGAATTCATTTATGTGTATTACGCACATCGTTTCGGAGTACAGCCACTCATAGTAGACGGAGAAGTGGTAACCAAACCAGAATATCTGATCATGCCCTCTTCTTTCGGATTTTGGATTATGTTCATGTTACTCTACTTATTCAATATAAAAAGCGGATGCGATTTTTTCAATTATCTGCAACGGGTATTTTTCCGCAACAGCAAAGTACAAGTAGAAATGCGTCCCATGACACGCCACACCTCACTGGTTACTTTCATGGAGCTGAATCTTATTTTATGGACCAATTACATGGTATTGCTATTCTGCTATGATGATAATTTTATAGGTGACCGCCATCCTATCACCGCATTGGTTGCATTCGGCTGCCTTGTAGGATCACTATTTATGTTCCGAAGATTGATAAATATCAGTCAATGGGGATACGCTCTCCGTTTTTCTATTGCTACAGTAGTCGTATTTTGGACTTTCGTAGAAGTTATGGGAAGATGGAATGCCTTCCACGAAATCTGGGTGGAACCAATGACATACCAATCAGAAATGATTACCATTTTCCTTGCATTTATCGTGCTAGTCACCTTTTTATGGTATAAATCCATCAAAAATAAGAAAACATTATAATCTTTCAAGCGCTCCTTTATTTATTTTTTATGCAGATAAGCCGAAGGGGGTGCTCCAAAGTGAGATTTGAAGCATTTACTAAAATAAAGAGGGTCATTCATTCCTACTTTATAAGCTATTTCACTTACATTGTATATACCCTCCTGCAAAAGTTCCATAGCCCTTTTCATACGAAGGATACGCATATATTCATTAGGTGTATATCCGGTCACTCCTTTTACTTTCCGAAAAAAAGCAGCACGGCTTACCCCCACCGCAGATGCAAAATCCTCTATAGTGAATTCCGGGTTGTCCAATTGTTTTTCCAAAATAGTCTGCAATTTTTCACCAAATTTCCTATCCAGTTCTGTAGAACATAAAGCCTGACTTGTCATAGCAGGGTCATTAGAGAATTTTCGTTTTAACTTTTCCCTCTGTTCAATAAGTTGAAATATACGTGCTAATAACAATCTGGAACTGAAAGGCTTCGTTATGTATGCATCCGCACCACTTTCTACCCCTTCAAGTTTATTTTCCGAAGTGCTCATAGCAGTCAGCAAAATAATGGGAATATGACTGGTCTCAAAATCACGTTTCAGTTTACGTGTCACATCAAAGCCATTCATACCAGGCATCAATACATCACAAATAATCAAATCTACCTCAAAAGACTGAGCTTTTTGTAAACCGGAAAGCCCATCCGGTTCACTTATGATCTCAAAATAAATACCAAGTTCCGTTTCTAAAAACTTACGCACATCTCCATCATCTTCTATTATCAATATTCTTTTTTTATTCAAAGGGTCCGGGGTCACTGAATCATGATTTACTGTTAAATAGGTATCACACTGCTCATGAACAAACGATTCTTCCTGAAGGATGCTTGATACTAGGAAATCGTTTTTTCCATAAACACTGGAATCTAACGGTAAGATAACAGTAAACACAGAACCACCTCCCTCATTTTCATCAAATGAAATGCTTCCTTTATGTACATTTACCAGTTCATAAGTCAAATGTAAACCGATTCCCACACTGTTATGTGAAAAACCACTTTGCATGAAACGGGAAAACAGCTCTCCTTGCTTCTCCTTAGGAATCCCTACGCCGTTGTCACTAACCGATATAAATAATTTCCCCACTTCCTCATTAACGATAATTGCAAAAACAACCTTTCCTCCTTTAGGAGTATATTTTAAAGCATTCGAAAGAAGATTATAGACTATTTTATCCAATTTACTTTGATCAACAAACATCTTATAAGATGACGTAGAAGGAGCAAAATGAAAATCAATCTGTTTGTCATCTGCCGTTTCCTTGAAACTTCGATAAATATCATAAAAGAACACCATCACATCTGTTTCTTCCAGCATCAAGGAAAGTTTATTGTTCTGCATTTTACGAAATTCCAACAATTGATTAATCAGACGAAGCATCCTATTCGTACTTTTATTCATCAACTGTATGGGATAAACCATCTCTTTGGGAATCTTATTCAAGCTCTCTATTTTTTCCAAAGCTCCCTGAATCATTGTCAACGGAGTACGGAATTCATGTGAAATATTAGTAAAAAACATGAGTTTGTACTCTGTCAACTGTGTTTCTACCTGAATGCGATTCCGTAAATTATTGAAATTCCGTATCAAACAAAAAGCAACATACAACACAATAACAACGACAAGAAAATAAAAAAGATAAGCCCAAGTGGTTTCCCAAAACGGAGGCGTGATAACAATATTGAGCACAGTTTCTTCATCACTCCATATCCCAGCAGAATTACATGCTTTTACATGCAGATGATAAGTGCCGGGAGAAAGATTTTTATAAGAAGCAAAATTCAAAGAAGAAGGGGTACTCCATTCATTATCAAAATGACTCAATTTATAAATAAACCTTGAAGGAAATGCCAAAGAATAATCCAATGTTGAAAATTCTATAATGAATGAATTCTGGTCATAATCTAATTTTATATTCTGTGTATAACTTAACGCCTGTGTCAAAGGAGAATCCTTCTCACCAACCTGTACTGTGATTCCGTTCACTTTCAAATTAGTTAGAATAACATTCCGGGTCATAGGAGATGAAGTTACTTTCAAAGGATCAATGACTATGACTCCATGATTTGTTCCAAATAGCAAAAGTCCATCTTCAGTTATGGCAGCGCCATGTTCGTTATATACATTTCCTTGCATAGAAGCTGAAAAGAAGAAATTTTCAAAAGTTTCCGTATCAGGTGAAAAACGAGATAAACCATACTGAGTGGCAATCCATATTTTTCCAGTCTTATCTTCGATAATAGACTCTACCATGTTATTGACCAAACCATCAGTTGTGGAATAATGGACAAATTTCAAGTTCCTATAATCCTCACTAGGGTTACAAACAGAAAATCCGCCTCCCAACATTCCTATCCACATACGATTCTGACTATCACGAAAAATACATTTAATTTCATATCCGGGCAAATCTCCATTTTCATAATTATAAAGTTTATAATTATGAGCATCAGCAATAATGGAATCTCCATAAAAAACACATAATCCCTTATTAGTTCCTACCCATAACCTTTTTTTATTATCCTGAGTGATCATCCTGACTTCCTGCAAACGACCGGATCCAGTCAGGAACTTACGAAAAACATACCTGTCTTTTCGTGAAACCGCCAAATTCAGTCCTCCCCCAAAAGTTCCTATCCACATCCTATTTTTATCATCACGATAAATATCGAATATATTCTCATGTGCCAATGACAAGGTATCACCTGCCATTTTATGATACCAACGTCCGTCAATACATAAACCCATCGTACGGGTTCCCAACCATAATTTACCATCTCCATCACAAGAAGCCGCATAAATATAATTGTATGGCATCTTATAACAAGATGCAGCCTCCAAATTTTTATCATAAGCGTAAACATTCCCTTGACGCGTACCAAACCAGAAACCACCATCGGGCATCTTTACCACTGTACGTATAGCATTCACATAATCATTTATACTCTCATGTTCCGGATAAATACGATAAGATCCTTCACTTAATACGGACAAAAGTGTAACACCGGCAAACTCCGATCCTACCCATACATTTCCCGAGTGATCGAGTAATAAGCTATGCAGAAAATTGGAATGAACTAGATTTTTACCAGTCTCCTGATAAGTGTAATGGCTGATTATATCTTCTTGGGGATTATACACAAATAAACCATAGCCAAAAGTAGATATCCATATCAATCCTCTGTTATCCTGTATTACTTCATAGCGTTCCTCGGCAGCAGGCATCATCTGAGCGGCATCTATCAATGACAGTATTTTACATATTCCGGTTTCCTTCTGAAAATAATGCAACACACCGGTCTGATTAAAAACATAGAAATCCCCCTGATTATCTCTGACAAAACGAGCGTTGGGGATATTAATCGGGTTGTCTAATCTTACCTGCCGGGTAGATAAATGAAACCTGTAACTTCCTTTTGTTGTAAAAAGCCACCAATCATCTTTCGTGCCAAAATGAGTAGTAAAATGAAAGTCAACGTCATCCTTTCCGATTCTTTGAACAAAATGTAGTTTTTCATCCTCATCATAAACATAAATATCACCATTATCAGCAAGAAAAAAGCATGCGTTCTCATAAGAAAATGCTGCTCTGAAATTATGCATATCAGAAATTACTTCGATTTTGTTTCTTGTTACTTTCACCAATCCTTCCTGAGTACAAATCCAAACATTCCCTCTAGAATCTTCAATCAAACTATTCACTTTATTAGAAGGTAGTTTGCCATTTTCACATTGAAATGTCACAGAGGAAAAATGTTCATTTTCAAATGAAATCTTTCTGCAACCTTTTTGTCCATCCCATAACCAATTATCACCATTAGCAGTTTCTACACGATAAGCATAAGCTTGGTCGTGTTCCCCACATCCTGTAAAATCCACAAAACAATTATGTCTTAAATCATAGCAACTGAATACATTTGAAGTAGAAAGCACCCATAAAAAACCATTTTTATCTTCATCAATCTTCTTGACATGATAATCCGCTAATGAAATCGGACTATCCTTTTCCGGTAACAATGTTATAAAAGAGTGACCATCATACCGGCTCAGTCCATTAGTGGTACTAATCCAGATAAAGCCTTTCTTATCTTGAAAAATATCTCTAATTGTATTATTGGCCAATCCGTCACTGGATGTAATATGAATAGATTGTATATCAATAACTGCATATGCATTCCATTCCAGACAAACAAAGAAGAGCAACAAAAAAAATATACGATTTTTCATATCATTCGGTTTAACATCAGAATAATACCTTTTTTAATTAGGAAGCCTTTACTAACCAACAAGCAGAACAAGTTCCTGCGATGCCATTCCTTCGACCTCCACTTTTACTTTGAGCTGTCCCCGCATACGCCCTGCCTGTACTACTATTTGGGCACGACCCAAATAAGTGGGTAAAGTATGACTGCTAAAACGTTCACTACGACGCATCTCGCCACTATCTATCCCCATCAAACGTCCGTTACCCTCCACGGTCACTTTCACTTGTCTGTCATCTATCCGTATGGGGATGCCTTGTTCATCATATAAATTCAAAGAGATATGAGATAAATCCTGCCCGTCAGCCTTTAACTGTTCCCGATCCGCTTTCAGAGTAAAACGGACAGCTTTATTTCCGGAAGTCTGTATACTGTCACGGCACACTTCTATCCCATCTTTATACCCTATCACCACCACCTTACCCGGACGATAAGGTTGATTCCATTTAATCGTATTATTTATATAATCCCGTGGCTTTCTAGGTCCATATACCTTTCCTCTAGGATCTATCAACATCACTTCGTCACAATTAGACGGCGTTTGAATCTGCATGACACGCGCATCCTGATAAGGAAAAGTCCAATCGTGTACCATTCCCGGTGCTTGCCAATGGTCTTTACCCGGATCTTCATCCAAATTATAATCTATGACATAAAGTCCCAAAAAAGGCTTCTCATTCCACAAAGCCCGAAAATATCCTCCTCTAGGTTTTTCAGACATACACATGTCAAACGGAGCAGAAGGCCATCCCTTACTAGGCCAACCTGAACTCTCCCCAATATAATCCACACCGGTCCACATGAAAGAGCCACAAATATATTCATGTTCCATTACATAATTCCATGGATTTTTCTCATCATAATCACGTGAATCAAATTCACGTATGCTACTATAATAAGGATAGCTCTCACTGATCAGGCAAATACGTTCCGGGTATTTCTTTTTATCATAAATCAACCGAGGTTCCATATAATTATACCCTAGTACATCTGTCACCGAAGCAAATTTATCTTCAAATCCCGGCTGCAAAGCGAGCATAACAAGACGGCTCGGATCCAGTTGATGTACAAAATCCTGCAACATACCAGCACGTTCAATCCCTGTATCATCTTTTAATTTTGCCTCAGCCAACTCATTACCTATACTCCACAAGATAACAGAAGGATGATTACGGTCACGAATTACCATATCGCTGATATCCTGCTGCCAGCTAGAATCAAAAAATTCTTCATAATATCCCGATTTCCATTTATCAAAAGCCTCATCTATAACCAAAAAGCCAATAGAATCACAATAGTTAAGAAATTCCGGAGAAGGAGGATTATGCGAGCAACGGATAGCATTCGTGCCAAATTCCTTTAAAATAAGCAAACGGCGTTCATAAGCCCTATCCGGTACAGCCGTTCCCAAACATCCTGCATCCTGATGAAGGCACATGCCTTTCAGCTTAAGATGTTTGTTATTGAGAAAAAAACCCTTGTCTTTATCAAATTTCACTGAACGTATTCCAAAAGGAGTCAGATATTTATCAATTGTCTTTCCTCCTTTTTTTATAATGGTTTCCACCGTATAACGATAGGGAAAATCCAAATCCCATAATTTAGGATGGCTGACTAACAAATTCTGAACTACTTCAGCTGTTTTTTCTTTATCAAGTTTCAACGTAGTCCGGGCCATCACCTCTTTACCTTCTGCTTTTACAATTTTTCCATCACCATCCAACAGGCGTTGCTGGACAATCACTGTTGTCGGTAACTCCATGGAGTTTTCGATAGTAGTGACAATCTTGACCGTTGCCTGGGATTCAGTTATCTCCGGTGTCGTAACATAAGTTCCCCACATTTTTACATGAACAGGGTTAGTCACTTGCAACCAGACATGCCGATAAATGCCGGAACCAGTATACCAGCGAGAAATTTCTGAATGATCTACCTTGATTTTCAAGTCATTACTCTCTCCATATTTCAGGAAAGGGGTCAGATCTGTTTCAAACGAAGTATATCCATAACGATGATAAGCAATCTCCTTTCCATTCAAAAAAATAGTAGCTTTATGATAAATACCATCAAAAACAAGACTAACTTTTTGATTTTTGTAACTCGCCGGAATCATAAAAGATTTGCGATACCAACCTATGCCACCCGGCAAATAACCACTCGCTCCTCCTGCTTTTTCATCAAAATCCAACTCCACACTCCAGTCATGCGGTAATTGTACCTCTCTAAAATCTCCATTTTCTCCTAATCTAAACTGCCAGTCAAAGTCAAAATTCTGCCGAATGCGATTAGCAGCCCCCGGCAAATCAAATACAAATATGCACAAAATGGCAATAAGCAACTTTTTATTTTTCATAAATAATCTACTTCTCTATTTTCCGATAAAAAGAGGGTGTGCCACATAACAAAGCAATTATCAAAAATAGCTTTTGACACACCTCTTTACCTTTTCACCTTCAAAACTAACTTTGTTTAACTTATATACTTAATATCCCTCATTTTGTTTATATAATCCCGGAGTCACATTTAATTGATTCAATGGAATAGGATATAAATAACGTCCTGTCTTTACATTATTCTTATCGGTACCATCCGGATTATGATAACTATCAAATAAACTTTGAATTTCCGTTTGCCATTCCCCCCAACGCACCAAATCAAACCAACGCACTCCTTCTCCCATTAATTCTATTCTACGCTCCCGTTTTATCAATTTCAAAGCATCTGCAGCACTTACCGTATTCACCTCATCACAACCGGCTCTTTTACGGATATCATTCACATAAGCTACAGCTTCCATTATTTTACCTTCTTCAACCAATAACTCAGCATACATCAACATCATATCTTCCAAGCGTAAAATAGGAAGATTTACAGGCCAGTCATTATCGTCTTTCATTGTGACTTCCGGAGTCAGTGACATCCCAAGTTCCGCTATCTTCCGTTTACTAGGCATAAACTTATAAAACATTGATTTTGTATAAACATCCACTTGCGAACCATCTTCCAAAATCAATTTCTCTTTTGTATTCGTATAAGCCGGATAATTAGGCTCTGCCTCATATCCTGTCAGAACAGAAAAACCATTCCCTCTTCCATCTTTTTTCCCATCAGAATAAATTTTATCAAATTCATACATCAAACTCTTTTCCACATAAATTTCATTTCCAAAGATTCTTCTATTCGTATAGGAAGGAGGTAGAGCCATACTGAAATTAAACAAAGCGCTGTTGCCTGTTCCTCCCGTACGATACTGAATAGCAAAAATAGAGTATTTATTATAATAATCCGTGCTCGGCATCCACTGCTTTCTCCATTCATCAAGTGTCGGAGCCCAATATTTATTCTGATTGGATTTTGAGTAATTCAACACAATTTCCAATTGCTTTTTAGCTAATATCTTGGCATCGGAATCATAATATGGGAAACCCGCCAAAGTCATATACACACGTGCCAGCATAGCTTCTGCCGCCATCTTGTCCGCACGCCCCTGCAATACAATCGAAGTTCCATTCGCACTCACCATATTTTCTTTTAGAGGAAGCATCGTCTGCGCATTAATCAAATCAGGAACCACTATATTATCCAAAACTTCCCGTGCAGACGATTGAGGTACTTTCTTCACTTCACTAGGCGATAAAGGAGCATCAATAATCGGAACATTACCAAAAAGGCGTGATAACTCAAAATAAGCCCATCCTCTCAGAAAATAGACTTCGCCCATAAACTGCTTTTTAATCTTATCATTCGATTCAAAGTTACATCCTGCTATTTTGGCAATAGCAGTATTCGCATCATAAATAACTTTATACCATGTATTCCATACACTATTAAAAGTTGCCAAATCACTGGTAGCTCTGAATGTGCTTATCTCTGAAAAATCTCTCAACCCATTAGGTCTTGGTTCTGTCCATGCATTATCCGAACGACATTCAGACATCAATAAATACTCTGAATTGGCAAGTTCACGCAAATCGGAATAAATACCTACCACCCCTTGTTCAGACTGACTGGGAGTCTGATAGAAACCATCAGAGGTCATTAAATCAGCAGGAGGAGTTTCCAAATAATCATCGCACGACATAACAAAGAACATCAATGCACTCAATTGCAATATATTTTTTCAATTTGAACATAGCTCTATATTTTTATTAGAAATTAACGTTGATACCCAAAGTGTAAATTCTCGGTGAAGGATAACCACCATAGTCCAATCCCAAAGCACTGCTACCTCCGGGTGAGGAACTGGCTGCCGTATTGGCCGCCTCCGGAGAGTACCCTCCATAATAACTATCCCATTTAGCCAGATTTTCAATGGATACATATACACGTGCATAGGAAATAAATTTAGGATTAATAGGTAATTTATACCCCAAAGTCAAATTCTTGATACGCAGATAATTGGAAGAATATAACCATCGGGAGTCTAACGTAGCACCTGTAGTAGAACTTAAAATATAAGGTACTTTTCCATTGCCCGGCTCATCTTCCGACCACCATGCCTCTCTCCAATGTCCTAAAGCATTCCCTTTAGCCCCCATACCCGGACGGTCAATGGCACGTCCCAATACACCAAAAATCTTTCCTCCTGTCTGAGCTGTCATCAAGATAGACAAATCAAAATTTCTGTAAATAAAAGTATTCGTCATTCCAAATACTAATTTAGGAGTAGGACTACCTAAATAGTCCCTGTCATTATCTTTATCGAACACACCATCATTATTTACATCTTTGTATCGGATATCACCCGGTACAATTTGTTTTCCTTCAAAAGTAACCGGCTTTCCTCCATGGGCAGCACTGTAAGCATCAATTTCAGCTTGATTTTTCCATACACCTATTGCATCATACATATAGAATGTATTAACAGGCTTTCCCACAGTCAGAATATTAGACGGATTGTTCTTATCAAATCCCGAATATACCGGAGTATTATCTTTCCCTAGAGCTTTCACCTCATTTTTATTATATGACATATTGAATGACGTACTCCATGAAAATTTTCCTGTGAGATTATGCGTATTCAATTCGATCTCAAAGCCTTCATTATGGATATCTCCTAAATTATCCCAAACGGTAGTAAAACCGGAAGCTCCTTCCACAGGTACCTGATATAACAAATCAGTCGTATTCTTGGTATACCAATCCAGCGACAATTGAATTCTATTATTGAAGAATCCTAAATCAAGCGCAACATCAGTACTATGTGTTTTTTCCCAACCTAAATCAGCATTACCTAAAGAATTTGCCTTATAACCGGGAGCACCTGCATAATTTCCTGCAGACAAAGTAGGATAAGCAGCCGTGTTACTGATAGAATTATTACCGGTCACACCATAGCTAGCCCTCAGCTTCAATGTATTCCACCAAGACATTCCCCAATTTTTAAAGAATTTCTCATTTGACACTAACCAACCTCCGGAAACAGCCGGAAAGATGCCCCACTTATTGTTAGCTCCGAATACGGAACCGCCATCATAACGCAAACTACCGGACAACATATAACGTTCTGCATAATTATATTGCAAACGTCCAAACACAGACAACAATTTATTCGCTGTTTTCTCTGTTACCGTATTAGTTCCTGCTGTAACTTTCGAACCATCAAAGGAACCTGTTATGGCATCATTGGGAAATGGTTTGTTAAAAGATTGGGCCGTACTGAAACCAAGATTACTCTGTTCGGAAGAAAAACCCGCCATTACACTAATTCCATGATTGCCAAAAACATGGTCATAATTTGCAAGAGCCTGCAAAAGAGTACTCCATTTTCTTTCCGTATTATGCCCCCCCGAAGAGTTTTGTCCTTCTCCCTGCGCCCAACTACCGGTTGTACTAGTGTACTTATAATCATTTCCATCCAAATCATAATAATTAGCCGAAGCAGAAAGTTCTACCCTGAAATCTTTAAACGGAGTGATACGTACGAAAGCATTCCCAACCAAACGCATCATTCTATTCTGTTTGATATTCTTCTCCATATTATAAACCGGACTCGATGTGCTTCCCGCCCAAAGATAATAGGGATTCGGATCAACATTTGTCATATATCCTACCCCCGGTTCCGATACCGGTGTAGCATACAAAGCCTGATGTACCTGGGAATCCTTACCATTTGCCTGTCCGGAACCATCCTGCACAATATACGTAGGAGCCATATTCATACCTATTGTAAGATATTTGTTTATCTTTGATTCAATATTGGCACGAAAAGAGAATCTTTCATATCCCGTACCGGTAACGATACCAGCCTGATTCATATATCCACCTGAGAATAAATAAGATGTGTTTTCCGTCCCTCCCGAAACATTCAAACTATAATCCTGTACGATAGAGTTACGAAAAAACTCATCCTGCCAATCCAACAGGCTAAGTTGTTCCGGATTGGGAGTATAAGTATGCGCATTCCTCATGTCATCTCCCAAATAGTTAAACCAACGTTCATCAAAAACAACCAGATAAGAGTTTGCCGTACCTGCCTGAATTCCGAGATTAGACAAACGTGTGGCATTATCATCCTTTATACTGGCACTAGTCAAACCCAATTTCTTCGCTTCCTGCAAATAGTTTGCATCATTCCATCTCAATTTAAATTCCATCCATTCCGTCGCATTAAGCACATCCATTTTTTTCTCTAATGTCTGTACACCGAAACTAGCATTGAACGCCACCTTCGCTTTTCCACTCTTACCTTGTTTAGTACTAACCAAAACAACTCCATTGGAACCACGTGAACCATAAATCGCAGCAGAAGCAGCATCTTTCAAAACTTCTATGGAAGCGATATCCGAAGGATTCAATCCGCTCAACGTATTCATAGGCACCCCATCAACCACATAAAGTGGATCGGAATTTGCATTGACAGAAGCCGCACCGCGGACACGGATCTGCATATCGGCTCCCGGCTCACCTGTTGTATTACGTACTGTCACTCCAGCCAATTGACCTTGCAAAGCATTCTCTGCACGAGCCAAAGGACGATCCTCTATTGCCTTAGAATCCATTTTGGCAACCGCACCCGTCAAAGTGCTTTTCTTAACCGAGCCATATCCTATGACTACCACCTCATCCAATGTCTCAGTATCTTCTGACAATACCACCTTAATATTGTTCTGTCCCTTAACTGATACATCTGAAGTTTGATATCCGACAAAACTAATCTGCAAAATGGCATTGTCGGCCACATTCCTCAAAACAAAATTACCGTCAAAATCGGTAATCGTACCATTAGTAGTACCTTTCACCAATACACTGGCACCAATTATGCTCTCCCCTTTTTTATCAAGCACCACGCCCGATACATTCTTAACCTGAGCAAACAGGGTCATCGCAATTACCATAAGAATACCAAAGGAAAGCATCCTTTTAAAAGAATGCATACTTCCCGATAGTTTGTTCTCCGAGTCTTTCATTTGTAATTAATTAAAGTTATACATAAAATCTAATCCCTTCATTTCTTCATCAAGGAACATGGCAAAACTAGATATAATGCCATGAATAAAAAATAGCCGGAACAGCCACAAACCTCTGAAAATATGGAAAAGAATCTACATAGATGGAAAATAGTATAAACAGGGCAAAAAGCGCGATTTATTCAAGCTTTTATAAGTTTGGAGAAACGACTGTGCAGATAAAAAAAGGCTCCTGAATTGTTCTTTCCAGACTAAGGAAGTTCTCTATATCACAACCATCCGCCTTAATGAAAAGAATCAAGCCGTACAATTTTCCATTGAATAAAACAATAAATACAGATACAATTGACTGTTATTGTTTTTCTTTGTCATCCACATAATATGAACCAAATGAAAAACTTATTTATGAAACAATTACTATCACTCCTGTTATGCTTGAGCATAATAGTACCCTCAATGGCAAAAAAAGAACAAAGAAAACAAAATGTGTTTCCTGATGGTACTCCTATCTCCGAATGGTTTCTCCAAACTAAAGTGGTCCATCCTGACTCCTTAGGAAAAAAATACGACCTTTCCGATTATGGAATTGAAAGCAATCCCCATATCGTTCAAACACAGAAAATACAAAAGATCATAGACGAAGCGGCAGCCAATGGCGGTGGGGTCATTTACATCCCTGAAGGAATTTATAAAAGCGGTTCCCTCTTTTTCAAACAAGGGACTCATCTTTATTTGTCAAAAGGCGCCACCTTACTAGGTAGTGAGAACATTATGGATTTCCCTCTCCTCATGACTCGCATTGAAGGTGAATACTGCAAATACTTCGGTGCATTAATCAATGCCGACGGGTTAGATACCTTTACAATTAGCGGCAAAGGTACAATTGACGGAAACGGCACTCCCTACTGGAAAGCTTTCCGCCTACGTCGCGAATGGAATCCTCAATGTACAAACAAGGACGAAATGCGACCACGCCTACTTTACATAGCTCATTGCCGTAATGTGCAGGTTGCTGATGTGACTTTACAGAACTCTCCTTTTTGGACCAGCCATTATTATCGCTGCGATAAAGTGAAATTACTCAATCTACGAATTTTCTCTCCTATCAAACCTATAAAATCAGCTAGTGCGGACGGTATAGATATGGATGTATGTACCAATTTTCATATTAAAGGATGCCGGTTTACTGTAAATGATGACGCCATCTGCTTTAAAGGTGGAAAAGGACCTTATGCCGATCAGGATACTTATAACGGTCCCAATAAAAACATTCTAATAGAAGATTGTTTCTTTGATCATACTACTGGCAGTTGCATGACTTGTGGCAGCGAGTCCATCCATGTCTATAATGTATTAATGCGCAATTGCAGAGCAGAAGGCGGTAATGAACTACTTCTATTGAAAATGCGGCCTGATACTCCGCAACACTATGAATACATCACAGTAGAAAATGTAAAAGGCTTCTGCAAGGCTTTACTAGGAGTTTCGTCATGGAAACAATTTTATGACTTGAAAGGAAGAACAACGATTCCTAAATCCTACGGAAGCCATATCACGATGCACAACATAGAACTGAAATGTGACAAATTTCTAAATGTGAATAAAAATGAAGCTGAGTATGAGTTATCCAATTTTTCATTTAAAGATGTAAAGATCGAAACTAAATTTTCCCAATGGAATAAAGATGCTTTTCACAATATTCGTATGAAAAATGTTATAGTGAATGGCCAATACCAGCAATAATTTAAATTTAAGGATCTTTTCCTTATTGTTATCTTGTAAACAATAAGGAAAAGATCCTTAAATTTTTCTCCATTCCAAATCACTTATTTACATTCACTCATAAAAAATCAGTAAACATCTTCCACTTTATAAGCTACTATCCAAAACATCCGGCCTTAAATACCTTATAATTTCATATGTTGATAAACTCTTTCTTAAACAGAAGATTCAATTTCATATTAGCAATGATTTAGTTGCATATTCCTTCTATAGCTTTAAAACATTTTAAATATCAAGTTATATTTGCCCGGGATAGATATATCAAAACTTTTTTTATCTTAAAATGTTTATAATATATGGAAATGCTATTTTTACTAAAGAATTTATACCGTGATCCTCTTGCACTATCCAGATTCAGCCAATTCAGATATCTTCATATAGGCAAGGGAGAAATTATCCAAAATCTGAATGAAAACCATGAATTCCAAGTTTGTTTTGTACTAAAAGGATCTTTATGTCTCTTCAGAGATCAAATGGAATCAATGCCTCTGATAGCAGTGCAAAATGAATTTTTCTTTATCAGCAGCTTACATAAATGTAAAATCAAAACAATGGATGATGTACAACTCGTCATCCATGCATGTAATATTGTGGCCCCTTATCTACATAGCAGAATAATAGAATATCTACAAGACATATCCATCGAAGAAGTAAAACCGGTAGAAGTTCTTCCCATTTATCCGTTAATACGTTCCTACTTGGATTTGCTGGTCGATTACATGAAAAATGGAACAGAAATTCCCGACTTACATCGAGCCAAAGAATATGAGCTGTTCTCATTATTTAAAATTTGCTATAGCAAAAACGAAATTGCCTCCATTTTCCGTTATGCCCTTTCGAATGATCTTCAGTTTTTCGTATCCGTCATGACACATTACAAAGCTTGCAGAACTGCCAAAGAATTAGCTATTCTATGCGGATATAACGACCTTATTTTCACACAGTTATTCAAAAAAAACTTTCATGGAGATACACCATATCAATGGTTACAAAAGCAAACATCTTATGAAATTGAATTCAAGTTAAAAGAAAGTACCCTACCCATCAAACAAATAATGTTGGACTATCATTTCAAGACATTTTCCCATTTTACGACCTACTGTAAAAGGAATATTGGAGCCACTCCTAACGAAATACGTAAAAAAGGAGAAGAATCAAAAGGTACACCTCCTCTCGAAACATATTCTGTTTCCGCAAACGATTAAACAAACATCCCGCATCCTAAAGATTATGAATATACTTATCTCCATCATACATACTGAAGCTAAGAATAAGTTTGTTTCCTGATCTCGGTATATGGATCTATTTTAAGAGTTTCTATACGTCATATAAAAACAAATATCACAAAACTTAATCATAATCCACCATCAATATATGAAAAAACTTATCACATATACTCCTTATGTAAAATCATATGAAGTATCTACCATTTAAAACTATCCAAAAACGAACATTAAGAAAAATAGGAAACCTTTTTATGCAGATATAAAAGAAAAGATTGATTATATGCAAACAAATCTTTTAAATACGCAACTTCTTTTTAGCACCAAATATAGAACTTTGCACCTAAATAAAAAGTGAATATTATTATAATGTAAATCGCACACAGTAGAATAACCTAAAATATAAAATTGCATGAACACCCCCAACGATACAGTATTCAATAAAGCAGAACTGAGTTTATCAAATATGTAACAACAAAAAGTAATTCATTTTTAATTATTTATAGTCATGTATACAAAAAAGAAATGCAAAATTTATGTATTATCAGTGCTACTTTGCACATTTTTTTTCTCGTGCAGCAGTATTGATTTTGAATTACCCCAAGGTCCTCAGGGAACCAATGGCAAATCCGCTTATGAGATATGGAAAGAAGAAGTTGAAACCGGTCATATAAACTGGCCTTCCACCCAAGTTGATTTAGCAGACTTTTTAGTTTATATAAAAGGAGAAAAAGGAGACAAAGGAAAAGATGGAATGTCTGCATACGATCAATGGAAAATCCTGATCACCCAAGGTAATGTCACCAACCCTCATGACCCTTCGCTCATTTGGCCCTCTTCAAAAAATACAGAAGCCGATTTTTGGGATTTTCTTAGCGGAAGAGACGGACAATCACCTCATATTGGTGAAAATGGAAATTGGTATATCGGCAATAAAGACACAGAAATCAAAGCTATCGGCAAAGATGGAAAGAATGGAATTAATGGAAAAGACGGACTTTCCGCTTATGAATTATGGAAACAATCTGTTGCTGACGGCAATATAAATTGGCCCAAAAACCAAACAACAATGGAACATTTCTTTTTATATTTAAAAGGGAAAGATGGTGAAAATGGTATTACTCCACATGTTGGTGAAAATGGTAATTGGTACATTGGCAATCATGATACAAATTTTCCCGCTCAAGGTCAAAAAGGAGAAAATGGTAAAGACGGAGCATCCCCTTATATTGGTCCTAATGGAAACTGGTGGATCAATACATCCGATACAAAAATAAAAGCTCAAGGAGAAAAAGGAAGCGACGGCTTAACCCCTTTCATTAAAGACGGATACTGGTGGATAGGCACATCCAATACAGGGATTGCAGTGCAAGGCCCCAAAGGAGAACAAGGTGATAAAGGAACGGACGGACTTACCCCGGTTATAAAAAATGGGAACTGGTGGATAGGTACTACCGATACAAAAATAAAAGCTCAAGGAGAGAAAGGAGATGATGGCATATCTCCCCATATAGGTAATAACGGAAATTGGTGGATAGGTACTACTGATACAGGAATAAAAGCTCAAGGAGAAAAAGGAGTTAACGGAGCATCTGCATACGAATTATGGGTGAATGATGTCAAAAATGACAAAATCAAAGACAAAAATAATTCAGCATGGGCCAAAGATAAAATTACAATGGCAGATTTCTATACTTACCTCAGTGGAACAAATGGTAACAATGGAAAATCCACTTATGAACTATGGAAAGAAACTGTAGGAACAGGCAATATTAATGATCCTAAAAATCCAGGACAAAAATGGCCTTCTGACAAAGTTTCAGAATATGATTTTTTCAATTATTTAGCCGGTAAAGACGGAATAAACGGAAGCAATGGTTTGTCAGCACATGAACTGTGGAAAAATGACTTAGCTAAACGTTGTGGTACAACAGACGCACTTATCGATCACAAAAATGGTGGAGTATGGAACTGTGAAAAAAATACGTTAAATGATTTTTATGACTATCTACGCGGAAAAGATGGCAAAGACGGAGAAGATGGCAAAGACGGCAAACCCGGAGAACCAGGAAAACCGGGAACAGAAGTTACCATCATTAAGGGTATACCTAATGTTATTGCACAATATTCTCAATCAGAATATGGTGAATATGTACGCACAACTGATGGAGGTGTACTCTATAAAGTATATGATGAAACTGGACAAATCGCACCCAAAGCTCAAGTAAAAGGTATGCCGGGTATCAATGCAGAAAAAACTTACATAACCAATGAAAACGGAGAGTTTATTGTACCTAAAGAAGATTTACCCGAAATACAAGACATAAACTTACGCTGGGGAACGGTAAAAGAAGTAACCCTAGCCGGAAAGACACCGCAAGAATCCGCTAAAAACACATATGTTCCCAATAGAGTACGCATGAGAATGATCCTTCGCGATAATTCAAATTCATTATACGATTATCAGTATCTATATTTCTATATACAACGAAAAGTTAATCCGGAAGACCAATGGCAAAATATCCCTTCTTATTTACCTAATAGTGGTTCAAGGAATTTAGACGCATATAGAGTCTCTGATAAAAATAATCCCAACAGTATTTTGTCAGACAAAAAATTATATTCAAGCCAAAATTCTAGTTCAAATAATGGAGGATATTATTACTATATTTATACCTATCGGTTCATTCAAGAAAATCCCGGAAAATTCAAAAACAATCAATCTGAATATTGGGATGGAAGTGACGTTTATTACACTGTAAAAGCTAGAGAGCCTTATTATGGAGAAACTTTCCAATGGAATGGTATTTGTTTATTAGCTCCTTATCAAATGGGACCTACGCTAAAAACATTAAAATTAAAAATAATATCCAATGGAGAAGCACCCAGTTTCTCATCTGCAGAAGGTGAATTGGATTTTTCAAAAATAGACTTTACAAGAATTTACAAATCATCGACCACACGTGTCGTTAAAGAAAATGGAATGGACTATGTAGAACCGATAGCTTATACTGAAGAAGAAGCCAACAAACTTAAAATGGCATATATCACATTCAGATATACCTCAACAGCTGGTTCACAAGAAGCATCAAGTTCTAATAACAGATCTTCTGCAGAAGTTCCAACGTTCAAAGTATTCGCACCGTTTTTAAATTCATCCATATACATTGACAATGGCAATAGTTCATATTTCTATAGATATTATCAAGGTTATCTCCGAAAAGGAAAGGATGAAAAAACATTTATTATTGAAAACTATAACAGCTCTTATGAGTTGCCCGAAGTACAAGTTATCTATGAAGAATAAAAATATGAAGAAAATATATATACATAAAATCCATCTCATACTATGGCTTTACCTCAGTATTTTATGTTTCGGTTTACCTATAAATGCACAAAAAAGCGCAAAGAATGGAACAACCGATAATAATAAAAAAGCATGGGAAATAGGTATAGGCGCAACCGGACTTCAAATGACACGTTTTAATGTTATTAATTTCCATACTAATAATAAAGGCGGTTACACTGTAGGTACTAACAAAAAAGATTTCATTTTCGGAGGAAATCTATATTTTGCTCGTGAACTTAACTCTCATTTTTATCTAGATTTACAAGGAACATTAGACTACAGTTCCGATCCTGTCCGTAACGGTAAGGAATCAAGATGGCTAGGTATGACAGGAATCGGTTTACAGTGGCGCCTAGGTGAATATTTCCATTCAAATTATATTGATCCTTTTCTTCGAATGGGGGTCAACTATATGTACAAGAATTTTAAGATCAATTATAAGGGGATGGAAGAATTCAACAGTGAGGAGATGGGATGGAATCTGTCAAATGATTATACTAAAGAAGGGAAGGATAAACAAAATCTTATCCCTATTTCATTGGGAATAGGCGTGAATATGTGGCTTAATGACAACATTGGCATAGGACTCCAAGGAGACTATCTCATCATGCCATACAAACATATAGCCAATTCATGGCAAGGAAGCATTCGATTGATGTGGCGCATTGGTGGTAAACCCCTAAAAGTCAAACCGGAAATTCAATATGTGGAAAAAATCATAGAAAAAGAAATAGAAAAACCTATAATCATGAAACAAATTGTAGAGACTCCAAACCAGCCCAATGTTTTATGTGATTTATTCAACAATATCTATTTTGAGTTTGATAAAACAGAAATAACTCCTAAAGCAGCTACTATCATTGATGAAATAGCTCAAATTATGCTGACAGACACAAGCAAAAAATATCTCATTACAGGATGTACTGATGCAAAAGGATCATCACAATACAATATGGAACTATCCCAAAAACGTGCAGACGCTGTAGTCAATGCACTTATAAAGAAAGGAGTTCCCAATAAAATGTTAAAAGCAAAAGGAGTGGGCGCAAAAATATCTTATGCATCTCAGAATGCTCCCAACGAAATACGAGAAGGAGATCGTAAAATTATAGTTCAAATCGTTACAAATATGGATTATTGGAATTATATACCATAAAAAAATTTCCCCTCTATCAAAACGGCATATATTCCTATATCGTGGAATATAGCCGTTTTGCATGTTTCAAAGAAAAGTTCGAACCATGTATACCCTCATACCCTCACTGCATATATAACAGGTTTATTATAAACTATTTATGTAGTAAGGATAAAAATACTTGCTCTTATTCATGTTCTCATACTCTCACAACGTTTTGAAGCATATTTTTACATAACATCCTTGTTTTCAGCTATATATTCTTTTTTTATAAATTGTTTCGGCTTGATATAAAGTAGGGTATTTTAGGCTTTTTCCCCACAAAAAGTACACATGAAAAGTTTGTACCTCCACAGAATGACGGTTTACGGGGTCAACGTAAAATCCTGAGGGGTATATCCGATAAAATCCTATCTTTGTGTGAAACAAACGAATCATCAGCGATTATGGAAACTAACGGTTACCGTCTCCTTCTTCCCGAAGGTACCTTGGATTATTTCAACATTTCCGATGTAAAGGAAAGCAGTAGTGAAATCGTGATTTACCTGGAAGAGAAAAATGAGCTTCCCGGTGAATATTCGACTGTCAAAGTGGAAAGCAAAGGCTTCTACGACCCTGTAGTAGTCCGGGACTTCCCCATCCGTGGCAAGAATCTTTTCCTGAATATCCGCCGGCGCCGGTGGATTTTGAAAGACGAGGGGCGTTACGTAAGCCGTAACTGGAAACTGGTAGCGGAAGGCAGCCGTATGACGCATGAGTTTGCGTCTTTTTTAAAAGAATTATATTGATACGCTTCCTGTCAGTTGTAAGCTGCTGGGAACCCTGTTCGGTGTGGACGGTGAGCTTCTTGAACGTCAATACCGCAACCAATTGAGCGGTTATCTGAAATGGGAGTCTCTTCCTCATGCCGGGGACTGGCTTCTCTTTGAGAAGAATATAGGGGCCTATGTGGGTATAGATGAAGTCTGCCTTTCGCGTGGTGAGCTCTATACTATCCTCATAAACAAGGAAAAGACAGGCCGTTCAGGCAGCATCATCGCCATTGTAAAAGGTACAGATGTAAGGAGTGTCACCTCCGTATTGCTCCGTCTCTCCCGGCGCAGACGGTTTCAGGTAAGGGAAATCACTATGGATATGGCTCCTAATATGGAACAGATCGCCCGTGTCTGCTTTCCTGCGGCACGCCGTGTTACTGACCGTTTCCATGTGCAGAAGCTGGCTTTTGAAGCTTTACAGGAAATGCGCGTGAAGGCACGCTGGGAGGCTTTGGACAAGGAATCAATACAGATCGCATACGCAAAGGCGTGCGGGAAGATATACCATGCCCCGACCTTTGAGAACGGGGATTCGCGCAAGCAATTGCTCGCCCGCAGTATCTATCTGCTGTATAAAAAAGAGTCATTATGGACTGAATCCCAACGCATACGTGCCGGTATCCTCTTCAGGGAATATCCCGACCTGAAGAAGGCATACTATCTTTCCATGAGGCTCGGGTTGATATATCACCAGTGCAAGCACAAGGACACCGCTCTGACAAGACTTGCCAGATGGTATGACGAAGTTGAAAAGTCCGGCTTTCTTGCGTTCGGAAGGGTGATACGTTCCATACAGACACATTATCTGGAAATCGTCAACTTTTTCGACAGGCGTTCCACCAACGCAGCTTCCGAATCGTTCAATGCCAAAATCAAGGACTTCAGAACACAGTTCAGAGGAGTAAAGGACAGGACTTTCTTTCTATTCAGACTGACTAAAATTTATGCTTAATCTATGAATCCCTCAGGTTTTTACGTTGACCCGGTTTACGATGTATTGGCAGCAATAAAAAAGATCAAGACGTTTTTAAAAAAGTTCCTGTTATTTTTTAAAAAGGTCGTCTTCTTTTTTGAAAAGTTCTTGATCTTTTAAAAAACACTTTTTGGGCATGAGGATATCACATATGTACGCATAAGACTGTACGTACACATATATAACCCTGCACATACGTATGTATAGTTCCATGCAAAAGTATGCTTTCTGATGCGAAATGAAAACAGCTTTGCAACACTCTCCATATTTTACAGGTGATCCGTAATAAGGTACACCGAAAGAATACTTTGATATGCCTATTTTTACTATACATCAAAAAATAAAAAATCCCCGTAAAGTATTAATTTACAGGGATTTTCTTTGTTTTACAATTCTTTCCAGCGGAGAGACAGGGTTATGAACCTACTCCCCAATATCCTTGAAATTCAATTATTTATCAATGTGTCAAAACCTTAGGGGGTACAACTTAGGTTACAAAAGCTACACTTTTCTGTCACCTTTTGGCTGTTCGTTGTCTGCCTAAAACTACGGTTCAAAGATACGGCTTTCTTTTGAATTATGCAAATCATTGAAAATAAATATTCTACCCTTAGTGCAAGGTGCAAGCTATATATATAGATATATACTTGCACCTTGCACTAAATCAATTGGTCTTTCAAATAATGAAATTTATCTATCCAGTTCTTAATCCTGTCAGAAAATACTTGTCCTATAACACTCTCGGACTGTAACTTTGCCCTAAAATTGAGATTCAAATGAATAAAACATTAACAACTTTATTTTTACTTCTCTCCATTCCTTTTATAAGTTATGGGCAAGGATATGTTAGTACTGATTATTTGTCATCAAGTAGCTTCAAGGATGATAACGGGAACAAATATGGGTCAGGTAATTTAATGATTTTATCAGGTAGATACACTCTGCCCATATCTGCAAAACAAAATGATGCAGGGCAAATCACAGCTTGGACAGCAACGCTTAATTGTCGCTATGGAATTCTCAACAATGAAGCAGAAGCAACGAAGCTGAACCCTGATAATATTTTAAATAGTAGCATTAACATTTCGCACATTAGACCAATTACAGAAAAATGGAGCGTACTCGCTTCATTAGGATGTGGAGTCTATGCTGCCCCCAATGATGTTACTCTTAAAAGTATTTTAGCTAATGGTGCGGTAGTTTTTGTTTATAAACTACGAGATAATCTAAGCATTGGGATTGGAGCAGGTCTTACAAATTCATACGGCATACCTATGATATTGCCTATGGGGTATTTAAACTGGCAAAGTTCCGGCAAATATGAAATCAAAGTAGATATGTCAAGTGGTCTAAATATTTCTGCATCTACTTGGATAACTAAAAAAATCAAAGTTGAATTTACGGCTCTTGAAATAGACGGTATGTCCTCTGTTATGGATATAAATGGGAAATCAAAAATATATTCTACCATGATGATGAAATCTTATGCCAGCCCTTCATTTCATATTTCCAAACAAGCCAGTATTTATTTAGGAATTGGTGGAAATTGGTTGCGCTCAACTAAAATTTCAGACAGGAGTTTAAAGGGATTTTTTGACAGCTTCAAAGATGATGAAAATAAGTATCAATTTGGAGTTTCACTACGGCTTATGGCAGGGGTCAGATTTAAATTTTAATCGTTTTAAGCGAAATTGCAATAAAAAATATCAGTTTATGAGAAAGCATAGCCATTTATTTTTTTTCGTCAGTTTTTCAATCTTCTTATTCTTTGGAGAAATTAGTTTTGCGCAAATAAGCACCAGTTATAAAAAAAGAAACTTTACAACCCAACATAGTATCAAACTCGATACAGGAGAAAAGATAAAATACAAAGTACAAGCAGAAGACATTTTATTATCAGATTATCAGGATAATACTATTGGAACAGTATTTAGTTTTTCGTATATAAGAACAAATACAAAAGAAGAAAACAGACCCGTCCTATTTATTTTTAATGGGGGACCGGGGTCTTCTTCCTTGTGGTTACACATGGGAATTGGTCCTAAATATATCAGTTCTGAATCAGGAGTATTACCTCCATATCAATATGAAAACAATCCTTATTGTTTGTTAGATATTGCAGATATGGTTTTTATAGACCCCATAGGGACTGGTTACAGTAAAATAATAGGTGCAGGAAATTCTACAAATTTTTATGGGGTTGAAGAAGATGCAAGTAGCATGGCACAGTTTATAGAAAAATGGCTGATGAAGCACAATAGGTGGAATTCCCCAAAATTTTTAATGGGAGAAAGTTACGGCGGATGCCGTGTTTCCATTCTCCCTTCAGTACTTTCCGGAAGTCCCTTTTATTCCGGTGTACTTAGGGGCATTACTATAAATGGAATAATAATGTTGGGAGCAAACTTAGGTTCTATTACTATGGAAAAAGAAGAAGCATCGGAACTATCAAATCTGCTACCCAGTATGGCTGCAACAGCTTGGTATTATGGCATGGCAGGGAAAGGGAAAGAACTATCTGTATTTGTAGAAGAAGCTTCTAAATTTGCCCAGCACGAATATTATAAGTTTCTAAAACAAACAAGCGAAAATAGTAATTTAGATACGAAAAAAATCACAACACAGTTATCATATTATACGGGACTGTCCAAAGAGCAATTAAATGATGATATTAAATTAAAAGTCAATGATTTTACAAAAAAACTATTGGCAGACAGTAATCTTGTTGTGAGTTTGTATGATAGTCGATATACTCTAAAGTCTATAAACCCTACGGCTTCTGACCCTGTGGCAGACGACCCGGCTATGGCACAGTACACTCCTATGTTTATAGCAAACTTCAACAGCTATATTAACAAGGAACTCAACATTAGTATTGATGAAACTTATAAAGCGATACAATGGAATGGTCTTTTAGAAAAATGGAATTGGAGCAGAAAGTATTTACCTATAAGCCACCGATTTGTTAATGACTTGGCTAATGCAATGTATCAAAATCAGAAAATGAGAGTATTCATTGCTTCCGGGTACTACGACTTAGTTACCCCAGCAACAGCAGTAGACCAATGTCTTCGGACTTCAAATGTAGATATGAACAGAATAACACATAAGAAATATCAGTCCGGGCATATGTTGTATGTTGGAAAGCCAAGACAAGAATTTCAAGAGAATATTCGAGAGTTTATTAAATTATGCAAATGAGAATAATTATACGATATTCCAAACATAGAATATTGTATATTTGAAATAAAAGGATTAAAGAACGATGATAAAATATATACTGATTGAAGATGAACGCTTTGCATATGAGGAAGTAAAGCGTATGATGAAGAAGCTAAGAGCAGACTATCAAATGTCGGGATGGGCTGTAAGCATTGAACAAGCTGTTGAGCTATTGAAACAGGAAAATATAGATTTAATGATTGTGGATATACGTTTATCGGACGGGCTAAGTTTTGAGATATTCGAGCAATATCCTGTCGATATTCCAATAATTTTCACAACAGCATATGATGAATATGCGTTAAAAGCATTTAAACTTAACAGTATGGACTATCTACTTAAGCCCATTGATGAAAAAGAATTAGATGCTGCATTGTGTAAGTTTGAACGCAGAAATTGCCCTACCCCAAAAACGCCCGCATACAGACAATTAGAAGAAACTTATTTGTCTAATAACAAAAAGAACCGGTTTTTAATACAACTTGGGGATGCTTTCCAATATGTAAAAACCGATGAGATTGCATTTTTTTATAGCGAAGAAAAATATACATATCTACATCTGTTTTCTAATCGAAGATATATCATAAATTACCCACTGGAACAATTAGAAAAAATGTTGGATAAGGATGTCTTTTTTCGGGTTTCACGAAATTGCATAGCTAATATCCAAAGTATAACGAAAATATCCAAATTCTTTGCAAGTCGTTTGAAACTTTATTTTCAGCCAGAGTGCCCCCATGAAGTATTAGTAAGTCGTAACCGTATCAGCGATTTTTTAAAATGGGTGGACGATGCTCGATAATCTCGAATGAGATAAGGTATAGAATTAAGTATTAGCTATTATAATGATAAAATTATCTTATGAGAAATAAAAAGAGTGTCGCAAAACTAATATTGTCGATTGCTATTCTATTGTTACTTTGTATATCGACATTCTCAACTTTTTCAAATGACAAAACTTTTAATGTTATAAAAATTTTATCGAATTTCATGTTTAATCTACCTATATTTTTACTTATAGGCTATGTGGATTATACAATAATAACATATAGGCAAAATAAAAATCAACATTATGGTATAGGTGTGTCTCTTTTGGTTGATTTTGCCACAACTGTCGTATTTATTATAATATTAGAAACGTTAGTTGCTGGCATTTGTTTCCTTTTACAGTTGAAAGAATTTTATTTTTTAGAGCACTTGTTGGCGAGTATTCTATTAAATTGTATGGTCGTTTCGTGTATTGAAATTTTCTTGTACAATAAAAGGCAAGTTGAAAATGAGATTAAGTTGGGTATTGCAGAAAAAGAAAAAGCGATATATCAGTTTGAAGCATTGAAAAATCAGATAAATCCCCATTTTTTGTTTAACAGTTTAAACGTGCTTTCATCTCTTGCATATCAAGATGCAGAGAAGACCAATTTGTTCGCCAAAAAACTTTCAAGTGTGTACCGTTATCTACTCACTACACATGAACGAGAAACTGTAACGTTACAGGAAGAAATGCAATTTGTTGATTCGTATCTATTTTTGGAAAGAATACGTTTTGGAGATACACTGCAAATTCATATTGAAGATAATAAGAAGAATCATGATAAGGCTATTATTCCCGCAAGCCTGCAAATGCTTGTTGAAAACGCAATAAAACATAATATCAGCACACCTAAATATCCTTTAGTTGTACAGATTACAATATGTGATAGCGAAGTGATTGTCCGTAACAATATACAATTACGAAATTATGTAACTAAAAACGGAATGGGATTGAAAAACCTAAAAAAGCAATACGCTTTATATGGGAAAGAGATTTCTATAATAAATGAAAAGAATTTATTTACAGTAAGACTTCCTTTTATTTAAATAATTCAGCTTCATGTAGTCAATGGAAAAAGAAATAGATGACCTATTATCCAATATTGATATGGAGATTGATGAAATCGACCTCTACGGCTATGATATTATCGAAACCTCTCTTTCAATGGTACATAGGCTACAAACAGTTCTTAATGATTTGAGAACGAAAATACAATCTTATGTATTTTCCACCAAAGAGGATGAAATATTATTTTTCAAAACCCAAAAACCGGAAATTCTTGGTAGGCTATTGTTTTTCTACAAGATTTATCGGATTGAAACACAATGTCCTAATGGAAGCAATGATGTTATCAGAAGTTATATCAATAGTGAATTGGATAACCTCACTTACTTTTTCAATCGGAATTTAGACTTTTACCAATACTATCGTTCACACTCAACAGTGTACGATGAATATTATTTTATTCGTGGAAAAGCTGACTTGCGATTATGTACCGACAGCGCACAATTCGATAAAGACCCGACTTTCTCAACTGGATATGATTATAAAGTAGCCAAGATAATCGCTAATGAAATGCTGCGTATCTATCTCAACAAAAGAATAGTCAAACTTGAAACTGACAATCAGATTGAAGATAGCATGCAACGTTTGAATAAATATAATTTCCGCTTTACTGGCAAGAAAGTTTTCCTTATTGAATTAGGATATTCTCTTGCTTCTTCCGGCGATTTCAATAATGGCAATGTCGAGATAAAAGAAATGATGAATTTTCTTGGTACAGTTTGCCATATAGACTTGGGAGATTACTACGCTGCATATATCGCCATGAAAGAGAGAAAAGACCGGACGGCGTATCTCCACCACTTGATAGACTGCCTGACCAAACGGATGAATGAGGATGATATGAAATAACACTCTGTATTACAGAATTAAGAAGTACCATGTTTACCCCAACATGGTACTTCTTTTTTTGTAGGTAATCTCTTTGAGAAAACACCGTTTTTCAGAGGGGTTATTTGTTATTTCATCCGATTTTCCCCTCAAAAAAAGTAATACCATGATAGGTACAACCATGACTTTTAGGTTGTTTCTTCTACCGAACTTTGCAGCAAATCAATAAGTTAGTAATATGGAGATTATAACATTTGAGTCAAAAGCCTACAAGGAACTTGACAACAAGATTACCGCCATAGCAAACTACATCTTCAATCATTTGGACGAAAACAAGACCGATGAAGATGAAATTTGGGTGGACAGTTACGAAGTATGTACTTTCTTGAAAATCAGTGACCGAACCCTGCAACGCCTACGGGCGGCGGGAATGATTTCTTATTCCGACATCAAGGGGCATTACTTCTATAAGATTAAGGAAGTCAAACGAATGTTGGAAGAACGCCTGATTAAGCGTGACAAGGAGTGTATAAACGAACTGATAACCAATCACCAGCAATATGTTAAGGAAAGAAGAAATACTAAGCAGGACAAATAGCGGTCTGTTCGTTTTCAAGCATTACTTATCCGGTGACTGGCGTATAGGCAGGCATTTTCTTAACCCTCTTTATCAGGACAAGAAAGCATCGTGCAATATCTATTTTGACCGCCATAGTGGTATGTATAAGATGAAAGATTTCGGTAACGACAATTATAGCGGCGACTGCTTTTTCTTCGTGGGGCAGCTAAAAGGGTTGGACTGTAACCGAGCGGCTGACTTTGTGGAGATACTGGAGATTATCGACCGGGATTTGGGGTTGGGGCTGGCGGCAGGAACTCCGATAACTATTCCTACAACAGTAAACAATCGGAATATGGCAGACAAAACCGAAGAAACACCCGAAAAGCCAGTCAAACCCTACCAGTTCCGAGAACAGAAGTTTCCGCTTGCCGAACTGGTGTACTGGCAACAGTACGGCATCACGCCCGAACTGCTGGAACATTACAAGGTCTGTTCACTCCGGGAGTACGGCAGCGAAACGGCAGAGGGAAAACCATACACCTATGTTTCATCGGTGGCAGAACCCATGTACGGCTACAAGGGCAGAGCACATCAAACTATATCGTCCATTCTCTACGCCCCGTTTCCTCTACGGCGGCAGTTTCGGCGAAAACTACTGTTTCGGGCTGGAACAACTGCCAGCCAAAGGTGATACATTATTTATCACGGGCGGCGAGAAAGACGTACTTTCTTTGGCGGCACATGGATTTCACGCTATCTGCTTCAACAGTGAAACGGTGACTGTCCCGCCCACGCTGGTTTATCGGCTGACATTCCGCTTCAAGCATATTGTATTGCTCTATGATACGGACAAGACAGGTAGGGAAAGTTCATGCAAACAGGAAAAGCTATTGGAAGAATTTGGCGTGAAACGTCTGCTCCTGCCGCTTCCGGGGACGAAAGAGGAAAAGGATATTTCCGACTACTTCAAAGCCGGAAACACCCGTGAAGATTTCCTGAAACTGTTTATCGAATTTTTAGACAACCTATATAGTGACACATTGATTATGCTAAAATCGTGCGAGATAGATTTCAACAACCCGCCCGCCAAAGCGCAAGTGATTATTTCGGCGGGTGACGTTCCACTGGGAACACAAGGCAACCTGTTCGGTATCACCGGGGGCGAGGGAACAGGCAAGAGCAATTATGTAGCCGCAATCGTGGCAGGCTGCATCTGTCCGGTTGATGCGGAAGTAGATACACTGGGCATACAGATAACGAACAACGGGAAACATAAGGCGGTCTTGCTATATGATACCGAACAATCGGAAGTACAGTTATTCAAAAACGTAGGCAACCTGCTGGCACGAGCGGGCAGCAGGACAAACCGGAAGAACTGAAAGCGTTCTGTCTTACTGGCATGTCACGCAAAGAGCGTCTGCACGCTATTGTGCAGAGCATGGATAAGTTCTACTACCAGTACGGCGGCATCCAGTTGGTTGTCATTGACGGCATCGCCGACCTCGTAAAGAGTGCCAACGATGAAGCGGAAAGTGTGGCGGTGATAGATGAACTCTATCGGCTGGCTGGTATCTATAACACGTGTATTCTTTGTGTGCTGCACTTCGTCCCGAACGGATTGAAACTGCGGGGACATTTGGGTAGCGAACTGCAACGCAAGGCGGCTACTATCCTGTCGATAGAGAAAGACGATGACCCCGCCCTGTCGGTGGTGAAAGCCCTGAAAGTGCGTGACGGTAGCCCGCTGGACGTACCCCTAATGCTCTTTGCATGGGACAAGGAAGCAGGGATGCACGTGTATAAAGGGGAAAAGCCCCGTGAAGAAAAGGAGAAACGCAAGGAAAAGGAGTTGGTGGGCGTTGCCCGTGACATCTTCGGACGACAGACACATATCACTTACATAGACCTTTGCGAACAGTTACAGCAGTTCTTGGACGTAAAGGAACGCACCGCCAAAAGCTATATCCGCTTCATGCGTGAACGGGACATCATCGTTAAAGACCCGGCAAACCAAAGTTATTTTATGATAGGTCTAATTTAATCCGACAGCACTATGTATATAGATAAAGAAAATTTCGTGGCATGGATGGAGCGTATCATGGACAGGTTCGATATGCAGGAAAGAAAGATAGACCGCCTGTTAAGTGAACACAACTATCTGAACGGTGAAAAATTGCTTGACAATCAGGATTTATGCTTCATGCTAAAAGTGAGTACCAAGACCTTGCAGCGTTACCGCAAGAAAGGCATATTGCCCTATATAATGCTGGACGGGAAATATTTCTACCGGACAAGTGACATTCACAAGTTAATTCGTGAACGCACAGATTAAGTGACTACAATTTGATTGTATATGTTTTCCGTTATCCTGTCGTATTATTGTAATATGGCAGGATTTCTGTTATTTACAAGGTTATTCCGGTGATTTTCGCTACTTTTGCAAAAGTAACATAAGAGAATAACGGCGATTGAACAACCTCGGTTGTGATTTCGTCTTTATATATAACATATTCGTTCGCCGAATATCTCAAAGTAGAAAACTGGTACTTTTCAAAAATGACGAGATTTTCAGCGCAATGTCTATGCTATGCTTTGTCATAGCGTGGGCTTGCCTGTTTCGTCATTTAAGGTATGCCAGTACCTCTACTTTGGAGCAGTGTAAGTTCACGCTTCTTTTTTTGAGATACAGACGGGCGATTTGAATAAGAATTATCAACTTTAATACCTGATAAGATGAAACAAATTAAAGCGCACATCGCCGTATCTCTTGACGGACATACAGCCACTTTAGACAAGGAACTGGACTGGCTACCCCGTGAAATAAAAAATATCGTTGGCAAGCAATACTTGGAAGCGGACTGTCTGCTTATGGGGGCTAACACCTACAACTACATCTTTGAACACTGGGGCGGGTGGCCGCACAAAAGCAGGCGGTCTTTTGTGGTGTCACACTACGACACCAATGTTACACCGGACTGCGGCGTGGAGTTCCTGACCGAAGAACCGCTGCAAAGGGTCTATGAACTGAAACAGGAAAATGACATGCTGGTGGTGGGTGGCGGCAAGCTGCTTACCTCGCTGGTAAAAGCCGGACTGTTGGACAGCCTGACTATCTACACCGTCCCGGTCATGGTGGGCAAAGGCATCGGCTTTATCGGTGAAACGCTCGGCTCGCAGTGGAAGCTGGCGGAAAGCGGGGTGCTGGACAACGGGGTTATCCGTTCTACCTACCTGTTTGACGGGAGTTTGTAACAAGTAAAGAAGCATTAAAAATGCGCCCGGTTTCCCTCCGGGCGCAACCACTAAAATTTCAATTATCATAAGCGGCAAAACTTATCACAATGAAATTTCAGCGGTAAAGATAGGCTATTTCTTCGGTTTGGCTTTCTTTTCGGGGAATGAAAAGGCGACATTGAACTGTTCGTCCAGCACCAGCGAGGCATCGAAAGCCTTGCCGTTCTTACCCTTGAAGCCCTTGATTAACCCGGTCTTGCGTTTCGTCACCAGTTCGACAACCTGCTTGTCGGTCAGTTGCTTGTCGCACTTGTTGCGGAATATGGTAAGCGTACAGTCCATGTTGGAACACTTCGCCACTTTCGGGTAGAACAGGATGCGCCCGCTGCCGCACTTCGGGCAGGGGCAGGTTTCACCGCCGCAAGGGACAGTTGCACCGACAGCAGTTCCGCCGTGATTTGGGCGGCGTACACCTCGATGCCCTTTCGGAACGTGTCGGCATCCATGCCGCCCGCTTCTATCTTGGCAAGGGCGGTTTCCCACATGCCCGTCATTTCGACATCGGCAATCTTCTTGTCCTTGACAATCCTGTAAACGGCAAGCCCCTTGTCGGTGGGTACAAGGTTCTTCTTATCACGCACGATGTACTGGCGGGCGAACAGCGTTTCTATAATCGCCGCACGGGTGGCGGGCGTACCTATCCCGGCATCTTTCAGGCTGGCTTTCAGTTCGGCATCTTCCAGTTCCTTGCCTGCGTTCTCCATTGCGGCAAGCAGGCTGCTTTCCGTGTGCAGCGGTTTCGGCTTGGTCTGCTTCTCCAACAGTTCCACGTTGGAAATCGGCAGGCTTCCCCCTCTTGGAGTGGCGGCAAACTGGCGGCTTCTTCATCCTCTCCCGTTTCCCGCTCGCCGAACACTGCCCGCCAACCTGCTACTTTCATCACCGACCCTTTCACAGTGAAGTCGGTATCTCCGGCAGACAGCACGGCGGTGGTTACGTCTTTCACGCACCTGCCCGAAAAGGCTTCCAGCATACGCCCGGCTACCAGTTCGTAAACCGCCCGTTCGTCTTTGGAGAGTTCACCGGGCAGGTTTTCTGTGACGATTAAGGCGTGGTGGTCGGTCACTTTGCCGTCATTCACGCTGCGGCGGTTCAGCGTTACGCCGTTCAACCCGGCGGCATACCCGGTAAAACGGGGGTATTGCCCCAGCAGGGCGACACGCTCCGGCATTTCATCGAAAACGTCCTCCGGGATATAGCGGCTCCCGGTGCGGGGGTATGACATCACTTTCTTTTCATACAGGCTTTGTGCTATCGAAAGCGTCTTGTCCGCCGAAAAGTTCAGCTTCGTGTTCGCTTCCTTTTGAAGCGAAGTCAGGTCGTACAAAAGGGGCGGTTCTTGGCTGGTTTCTTTCCTTTCAACGGACTTCACCGCAAGCTGCCCGGCATCCTTTACCCGTTGCAGGGCGGCTATGGCTTCGGGCTGCTGTTCCCACTTGGCAGTCGATTGGGCGGTGAAACGGATTTCCCGCTGGCTGTTGTCGCTTTGAGTTGCCAGAATTTGGCGGGTACGAAATTCTTGTTCTCCAAATAGCGACTGCATATCATCACGAGCGTGGGGGTCTGCACCCTGCCCAGCGAGAACACGCCCTGCCCGGCTGCCACGCTCAACGCTTGGGTGGCGTTTATGCCTATCAGCCAGTCCGCTTCGCTGCGGGACTTGGCGGAGAGGTAGAGGTTATCGTAACGCTCGCCCGGCTGCAAGTTATCCAGCCCCTCACGGATTGCCTTGTCGGTAAGGCTGCTTATCCACAGACGTACAAAAGGCTTGGTACAGCCTAAATAGTTATAGATGTAACGGTGTATCAATTCGCCCTCACGCCCTGCATCGGTGGCTACAATAATCTTGTCGCACTGGTCGAATACCTCCTTAATCACTTTCAACTGTTTCAACACGCCGGGGTCTGCCTTGTAGCCTTTCTCGGCTTTCACCTGACGGGGGATTAACCGGAAATCGGGCGGCAGTATGGGCAGGCTCTCCCTGCGGAAGTTCGCCACGCCGTAGGCTTCCGGCATGGCAAGCTGGATTAAGTGGCCGAACGCCCATGTCACCATATACCCGTTACCGGAAAGATAACCGTCATTCTTCTGTGTCGCCCCGATGATGCGGGCGATGTCTTTTGCCACGCTGGGCTTTTCTGCTATCAATGCAATCATAATTCTTTACTTTTTAAGGGTGGGTACTACATTTTCATTCCTTTGGACTTCTTGGGCTTGTCCGCTTTCAGGCTCTTGTCTTGCGCCTTGTCCTGCTTCTCTTTCTGCTTGGCGGTAGGCTTCTGCTGCCCCTGTTTCAGCGGCTCTTTGCCCTGCTTGGTGGCTTCGTTGGTCTTCCCCCCTGTATTGACCGCTACCTGTGTCCGGCTCTCGGCGGCGGGGGTAACGTCTTTGGGTTGCACCTTGTCGGGTGATTTGCCCTGTGCGCTTGGCTGCACATGACCGTTGAACTCCACGCCCTTGCCGTCCTTTATCCCGGCTACCTGCTGCTGCCCCTGCTGCAAGAACTGGACGGCGGCACGGGGCAGGAACTCCAAGCCACGCTCCACCGCACTGACCTGCAAATAGGCACTGCGCTTCGTGCCGTCCCTGAATTGCAGGTTTTCCATTTTGACCGCTTGCCCGGCTTCAAAGGCGGCTTTCTGCTCCGGGCTGACTTTCACGTTGCAGATTGTATCAGGGCATTTCCATTTGTCTGCCCGCATGTACTCCAGTTCGTGCGTGTACCTGTCCCGGCTGACGAACACGGGGATTTGCTCGCCACTTTTCGGGTCTTTGATTTCTGCGATACCGCCCAAGTTGCCAGTACCCTGCAAGTTGCCCTGTTCCTGCTTGGTGAAGCCGTGTTCATGGAACGGGCGTTGCAACAGTTTTTCGTCCATTTGTACGCCGTGCAGCTTGGGGACTACCGTGCCGTCCTTAGCCTGATAGAAAGAGAGCTTGACATCGGTAGGTTTCAGGTAAAAGCCACCCACCGTTCCCGAAACGGTGTAAGTATTGCGGGACTTGTAGCCACGCATCACCCGGTCGAAGTCTTTCGTGTTTTTCAAGGTGTCGGCGGTGATGCCGACTTTTTTCAGGTTCTCCCAGTCGATTTTTGCCGGGTCGAAGCGGTAGCCCTGCTTGAACTCGTGGAAGTCGGGCTTCGGAACTCGTAGCATCTCCGTTCGTTTGTTGCCCTCCGGGGTCGGGTTGCGGTGGTTGTCCTCAATAGCTCTTGCCTGTTGTTCCGCTTCGGATGCCCTCACGCTGAAAAGTTCCAGCCCGGAAGTGTCCTGGAACTTGCGGTAGAAGTTGGAAAGGAAGTTGCTGAACAAATCACTGTTCTTGTCCACCTGCATAAACTCGCCGCCGTGTGCCGGGGTGGACGGTACAACTTGCAGATTACCCTCCTTGTCGATACGCTTAACGGCACTCACCTTGCCCTGCTGTTTATCCAAGACCAGCAGCACGTCTTTTTCCTGCCCCTCTGCGGGTGGGGTCATTCTGTTTGCCATAAATAATTGGAATTTTAGTGGTTACGGGAATAGTCCCACCCAAAGGTAGCGACTAAATATGCTATATTTGGATAGGTAGAAAGGAGTGTCCGTATTTGTCCTGCGCTGTCCCGATTTGTCCGGGTAGGATGAATTACTGCAATTAATGGTTGCAGAATTGGAAACGGTCATAAAAAAAGAGAGCGAAGTTAATCACTCTCTTTAGATGAGCCATTTATGGAACGTTTATGAAGCGTTTATGATTTTAGCAAACGCCTTATAATAAGCTATATACAAAAATCAAAGCTAAAAAACAGCTTATTTTTGGAGCGTTTGTGAAGCGTTTGGTAAACCTTTGATTGTATAATATGTATTTTTGCCAGTAATGCCCTGCATTTCTAACCACGTTTCCATTTGTTGCAACAAACGGTAAGCGGTGGTTCTATTGGTATTCAATATTCTTTGAACGTCCGAATTGGTAACACTTCCATTTTGGGCTGCATATTCGATAATAGGTATAAACCTTTCATCTGCCCGCTGCGCCAATAGCTGCGAACGTATATCGGTATAATAGGTAATCATCAGACCGCTTAACATTTCAAGTTTGGGCGGCAACAGCTTGTATGCGCTGACCGCTTCCAAAATACGCTTGTAACCACGTCCCCAGCTTTCAATGTCCCCGCTTCTGAAAAAGACGTTGGCGATTAGCGGATTATAGGGAGTGGACGGGTGGCTTTCAAAAAGTTTCTCGGTTGTCCAGTTCTCCGGTAACTGCCCGGCGTTCCAAAAGGTGATATGGTCGGGGAACACGCTAATCTGTATCGGTACGGCACTGGCATAGTCTTTATGAGCCACACAATTCATCAGTGACTCCCTGATAGCTTCTACCGGGAACTGCGGAGTTTCACGCCGGGAAATACCCTCGTATGAAATGCGGTAAATCAGGTATTTGGTCTTTATTAAGTCCATTGCCTTGTCCACCTGCTCCATTAAAGAGCCGTGAACCTCGTCTTGAAACTCCAAGTTACCTTTATCGTCCCGGAAGAAACCTATCTTGATATATGCCCCGGTTACAAACCGTTCCGGGTCAGGGTGAAATAACAGCAAGGCGGCACGGTTCAAATGTCGGGTATCATCGTCTATTAGTCGTAAATCGTGCAACAGGTGTTCGGTCTTATCGTTCAAAACACCCTCGTCCACACGTCCGCTTCTCGCTGCTTCCTTACGGAAGCGGTCTAATGCGTTTGCCGACAATTCCTCTACTTTGGCTCTTTCTATGGGAAATTCATCCCAATGCCTGCCAGTGCGTTGCAGGATAAAGCGGTTCAATGCCGCACCTTTCAATTCCTGCTTTGTGCTGCCGCTGCGGTAATGGTACTGCCCCTTGTAATTGATAGGGTTTGAATAAGGCGGCACATCAATCTCGATATATTTCAGCCCGTTTTCTTCCAGCAGGTTCACGTCCACGATGATACCCAGCACGTCACGTACTTTGTTCGGTATGTCCTCCAGCAGCTTGTCGGCATCGGCGACACCGACCACCTTACCGCTGTCATTCATACCTATATATATCTTGCCGCCTGTGGCGTTGGCAAAACCGCATATCCATTTCAGATACTCGTCACGCCAGCTTTCTTTCCATTCTATATTTTGGTTTTCGTTCATACTTTTTTCTTTGTCTGCAAAATTAGTAAAAATCCTGTGTGTCAGGAAAGAATATCGGTTATTCTTCCTCCCTTATCAAATGGCATAACTCCGGGTCGTTCTTAATGCGGGTTATCTCGTCCTCGACAATCTGCCGGACTTCCTGACGGATACGGTCGTAGTTGGCTTGTATCTCCTCCTGCATCCGGTCGTTGCCGTCCTTGTCCGTGAAGTCGATAATCTGCGGCAGTTTCACGTAGCGGGCGGTTTCACGCTTCACCTTTTCATTGTCCACCACGATTTCACAGTGGAAAATCTTCTGTTCTATCCGTTCATCGAAGTTGTCCGCCACAGCACCCACGAACATGCCTTGCGTGAGGTTGGATATTTTACTGGCAGGTATCAGGCTGTCCATTTGGGTGCTTATCGAGGTGGACTTCTCCCGCTGGTTAATCGTCATGCTCTGCCGTTTCTGCAACACCTTTCCGAAGCGTTCGGAAAGGATTTTCGCCGTTTCACCGACTACCTGACCGCTAAACACGTTACCCACAGTATTTTGTATCACTTTGCTTTCCTTGTCCCCGTAGTCACGGGTTAGCTGGCTGTAATCCTGAAAGCCCAGCAGAACCGCCACTTTATTGCTTCGGGCAGTGGCAATCAAATTGTCAAGCCCACGAAAATAAATCGTTGGCAACTCGTCTATTACCACCGAACTTTTAAGCTGACCTTTCTTGTTTATCAGCTTCACTATTCTACTGTTATACAATCCCAGTGCCGCCGAATAGATGTTCTGACGGTCGGGATTGTTACCGACAACCAGTATTTTAGGCTCTTGCGGGTTGTTGATGTCCAGTGAAAAATCATCACCTGTCATTACCCAGTAAAGTGCCGGGCTTATCATGCGGGAAAGCGGGATTTTCGCACTGGCTATCTGCCCCTGCAACTGCTCTTGGGCATCAGATTCCCAAGCGTCCACGAACGGGGAAAGGTAATTTTCCAGTTCGGGATAGCTGCGCAAAATCGTGAACACATCGGCGTATTTCTTGTTCAGCAGTTCTATGGTATGGGGGAACGTGCAATACTTACCGCCCTGATAGATGCGCAAATACCAAATAATGGCTGCAAGCAGGATAATAGGGCTTTCCACGAAGAAATCGCCCTGCTTGCTTATCCAAGAGCGATTGAGGTTAAGCATAATCGTGTAGCTGGCTTCGTAGGCATCCGCAATGTCCGACATGAAGCTGGCGTTTATCGGGTTGCATCGGTGGCTCTTGCGGGGGTCATCAAAATTGATAATGTAGAATTTGGGCTTTACCTTGTACCCGTCCAAGTGGTTAAGAAGATGATTGTAAGCGATTTCCGACAGGTCGGGAAACTTGTAATCATAACAATAGAGTGCAAAACCTTTCTCGATTTGCTGTTTTATGTAACTGTTTACCACGGCGTATGACTTGCCGCTACCCGGCGTACCCAGTACAAGGCTGGCACGGAACGGGTTTACCACGTTCACCCAACCGTTATTCCATTTCTTGTTATAATAGAACCGGGTCGGCAGGTTTACGGAATACTCGTTCTTGATAAGCCTTGTTTCCTGCTGGAAACTTTCGTTCTCCATGTTAAAGACATCTTCCATGAGGTTGTTCTTCAAAAGCCGGGACACCCATGTACCCGCCATGAGCATACAGATATAACCCACCGACAGCGTAGCGATATAAAACACTGTACCTGCCGTGTGTGGCAGGGGAAGTTCCAGCAGCCACCAGTTCAGGAAGAACAGTACGACACCCACTGCAAGGCTGCAATGTATCTTCGTCCACGTTATCTTTTCCTCTTTCACACCCTTAGTACCGATGCACGACAAGGCAAGGAACACCACGGAGAAAAGTTTCGTCCAGAGAACGGACGAGAACAGCCCGGTGGTGCGCTGGAAGTTCCACAGTATCTTGTCTATCACCTCAAAGGTCACTCCCCACTCTTTCAGGGTGGAGTAACAGAACCAGTACACGTTTATTCCCACGAATAGAATACTGATAGCCCGCATAAAGTCCATGACCCTTGCAAGCCCTCTCAAATCATCTTCTTGCTGCATGATTGTAATGTTTTTTAAGTTAGTCGATGCGCCTTGTACGCTTCTTTTTCTTCTTCTTTCTCTTTTGACTGGTGGTATCTTGTGGCTCGTCACCAGCGGATGAACCGCCGCCCAACAAACCGCCGAAAGCACCCAGCACGGATGCCATACCCGAAACGATGTCGGCTTTCGGTGTGAAGCTCGGCTGTTCCTGATGCGTGGATTGTTCCTGCCGTGGTACTGCCATTTCAGGCTGGTGCATATTTTCTGTTTCCCCCGAAAAGCGTTCGTTGAACACGTTCGCCGAATACTCCTTGCCCAATCGTGAACCGTTCAGCACCACCCGGCTGTCGTGGTCGATGAACGTAACGCCATAGATGCGCCCGCTGTCGTTCTGACGGAATACCACGTCAATGCCCTGTTTCTTTAGCTGCTGTTCCAGTTCCTTGCGGCTGCGGGCGGTCTGCATGGTGGCGGCTACAATTCTCCGGGTGCGCTCTTTCAGCTTTCTATCCTTAATCACCTCGCCCGATTTCTCCATTCTGCGCTGCACCGCTTCATAGCCCACCGACTTGCCGATGCGGGATGCCTTTACCGGATTGCCCACCTTTTCGCCCTTGTCGTTCATGGCGGAATAGACAATGCCCTGATAAGGCTTGCCGTTTATCTCTCCCTTGACTTCCTCGGCACATATATTATAGGAAGCAAGCAAAGCCTTGTACTCCCCGAACGACTGGAAGCGGTAGCCGTAGCAAGCCGCTTTCACGGTATTGCCGATTTGGTGCTTCACGTCCCCGGCGGTGTAGTCCACCTTTTTAAGTTCCGGGCGTTCGGCACGTTCCTTTCGCTCTGCCGGGTGAAGCCCGTATTTCTTTTCCAGCTCACGGGTGATTTGCTTGCTGCGCCGATGCTCGAACTTGTCGTTCAGCGGTCTGCCGCTTTCGTCCACCCGCAAGCCAACGATGTGGATATGGTGGCGGTCGATGTCCTCGTGTTTATAGACCAAATAAGGCTGGTCGCCATAACCCAACTTCTGCATATACTCCCGTGCGATGTCGGAAAGCTGCTGGTCGGTCAGCACGTCTTCCGGGTGCGGGTTTATGGAAATATGAAGTATCGGCTTCTTGGTGGATAGCTGGACGGGCATCTGCATTTCAAAGCTGCGCATACACTCGCTGATAGAGAAATTCCCGTCCTCACTTAACAGCATCCGGTTGGAAAAAAGCACTTTCGCTTCTTCGCTATCCACCTTGTTTTGGTTGTATGCCAGTGCGCCGAACATATTGCCGCCCGTGCTTATTTTGGCAACCATAGTTCCTTGCACTCGTTTGTCAGGTCGATAACCTGACGGTTCAACATCGCCAGTTCGGTGGTCGCTTTCTCCAGTTTATAGAGAAAAGCCAGTGCCTTTTTCTCTGAAAAATTGCTATGCAACGCCTTTACAATTTGGTTGTAATTGACCGCCACGGCTCTGAATTGTGCATAAAATTCGGTCAGCCGGGCGCAATACTCGACCGCCGACTTGTCCACTTTCACCACCCGGAACGGTTCGCCGAACAGCCGTGCGGCGATGAAGCGGGATTTGCTCGTAACGCCCGACTGCTCCCACTGCGAGAGGAAGCGGACGTTTTCCCGGTCGTTCAGGTAAAGGACATGGCGGTGCTTCGCCGGGTCTGCGAGGGCGGGGCGACCGCCCTTGTTGGGTTTCCTTGTTTCCATACTTCGTAAGTATTCGATAAACTCCCTCGTATATTGGGTAACGTATGTTCATAATGTCGTTTATTCATTTTATCGTTCTATGATTTATTGTTACATCAATTCAACCCAAAGATGTGCGGGTTCTATAGTAATTGATATTATCCCTACTAATGGAGCGGATAAAAGGAAGTTTTTCCCCTTTGCCCCTTATTTTCCTGTGACAAATGTGATAAAGCGATATTTTTATCCCTACTTTCCCGCCATAATTGGTATAAAAGGGTATTCTTTCCCTTATTTTCCCTATTTATCGGGGATAATGAAGATAAAAACGGCACTTTATTCCCTATTTTCCCGTCTTGATTGGCATAAAACGGTAGTTTTCCCGTGTTTAGGCGAGATTTACGAAGGTATCAGGAGTCTTTCTTGGGAGATTCCGGTGACGTAACGGATAATATCTTGCCCTTGGATAACAGATTGTCAGGTAACAATTCGGCCAGATCCATCGAGTAGTCATCGTCATAATCATGTATATGTTCAAGGAAGTAGATCAGCCACGTGCGGAAGTCAGCCCCGGCAGCCTTGCAGCAGCCGAAGAACGAGTAGAGCACCGCCGCATCTTCAGCGGCATCATTATTGCCACAGAACAGGTAATTACGTCTGCCGCACGCGACAGGCCGCACTTTATTTTCTATCTCGTTATTATCCGGTCTGTAACGACCGTCCAGATGGTACCTGGAGAGTTTGTCGAACCTTCCGTATGTATATTTTATGGCTTTTCCGATCGGACTGTCTTTCATTACTTTGGGATATTCATTGACCAGCCATTTCTCGAAGCGCACAAGTATGGGATATGCAAGACGTGCCCTAAGTTCAGCCCTCTGTTCGTAAGTCAGGCGTTCATCGTCAGCCTTACGCTCCACGTCATAAAGCAACTGTATCTGTGCGAGCGCATAGTCGGCACGCTGCATGTCATTCTTTCTTGCCTCCCAAAAATGTCTGCGTGCATGGGCCCAACAGCCAAGAAGGATAATACCTTTCTTGGCGTCCAGCATCTCGTACCTTTCGTATCCGTCCGTCTGTATGGCTCCCCGGAACTTGCCGAAGAGTTTCAGCACCACCTTTCCACTTCGGGAACCCTTGTCATAGTAAAAGAACTGACGTCCGGTCATGACACTGCGCACAAGCCAGATATAACCTTTGACCGTCTTGTGTCTCTCGTCATTCATCACGGGGATTGTCGTTTCATCCGACTGTATGTAGTCAGTCTGCATCACCAGCTCCCATAATCGGAAGTAAAGGGGCCTTAGCAAATCCGCCACATCCTTGAACCAGTCGTTGACCGTTGACGCGGGGAGATGTACCCCCACACGTTTGAACTGTTCCAGTTGCCTGTGGAACGGTATGTGATCCACATATTTCCCTATCATCATGTCTGCCAGCAATGAGGCAGAGGCATAGCTCTTTGCTATTGGCATGACGGGAAGCGGGCCGGTCTTGAACTCGTTTGTACCCTTCCGTTTGGCTGTATGGCGCACTATCCTGCGGATATAGAACTTCTCGGGCTCGTGCATAAGGATCTCGGTCACTTCCTCTCCGGGAAGGAGCGTCCACTCTTCCGGATTATACCCTTCGGGATATATATGGACCACCTCACGCTCAAGATTCTCCGGAAGGGATTTTCTCGCAGGATGCTGCTTCCCCGCTTTTTTACGGGCGATGATCGCTTCTCTGGTAGCCTTCAACTCCTTTTCTGCTTCTTCTGCGGCTTCAGCCTCCTGGGGAAGCATGTCAAAGCCTTCAAAATCCAGCCAGCGGTCCTGGGCGTCAGGCTTTATGAACTTTTCCGCCTTCTTACCGTACAACTGCCGTTCAAGATAGGATACACGTTGCTCCAGACTGTTGATTTTTGCTTCCTTTTGGGCGATTATGGCATCCTTGTCAGACAATAAAGCCTCATACACCTCTTTGTCCGCAGCTTTAAGGGGCTGCGTGGACACCATCTCCTTCAACCGGCTGTTTTCTCTATACAGACAGTCGCATTTGTGCATGAGATCCTTTATCAGTAATTCCTTATCGGTTGGCATAATCGTTTAAATATGATGCTAAGATACTAAAAAACAGCCGGAATACGGCATTGTATATGTTATAATTTGTTACAACTACAACCCATGGAAACCACTCCTTTTATAACGCCTGACCTTGCTGCCGTCCATTCCTTGAACCATCATCACAAGGTCATTCCAGAAGGTTTCAATCGCTTTAATCCGACCTTCCTCCGTATTTATGACCGGCAGATGGAAGTGCCCATGTTCCAGCCTCATATGGTATATCACCAGACCACCATATTCCATATGGAGGATTTTCATACAGGTACAATTCGCATTGATAAAAATGAAAGCGTCACCGTCCCGTACATTCTTTCCCATCTGGTTGGTCACGATGCCGCTAAGCGTATAAAAACTCTTACGCATGTCTGTCGGATACGGGTAAAGATAATATCTGTTGGATTCATTCAAAGAAAACATAGGCTAACGGTTTGAATTCAAAAATATCAGGGTTTGCAATACCTCCGGTGACAAAGGGCTGTTCAAGCGGACTGTGACGCCATTGGGATAGGAGATCTCACATAGCGGCTGGGGAATTGGCGACGGGCTGACCGGAGGGGCAGACAGCAGGGATTTCTCCTTATGGGGAAGACTGACCTGGCCCTTACTGTTTACCTTTACCGGGATAAAGCCGCCTTTGCGCAACAGCTTGGAACGCCACTCGTAGAAACGTTTGGGACGAATACATTCATTCGAACAAAAATCCATAACTGACAGTCCGCTCGACTTGAAACGGGAATAAATAGATTCAAAATCTTCCATGGTCCATTGATGTGACATAACAATTGAGCTTTTTTACTTTGATTACAAAAGTAATATCACATTTTTAGAATGAAAGGGGGAGTTTATCGAATGCTTACCATACTTCTTTGAATTAAAAAATTACGACTTCGGAGTAATTTTTACCCCCGCAAGGGGCAAGGCGTTTTCAAACACGGAAAACGGTTTTGTAGCATACAAAACACACCTTGCTATTTTCTGACGAAAATCGAAATCCGTCACGGACGGATTGGGGTTAGCATGAAACGGTAAGCCCTACTATGCACCAGCCTGATTTTACACCCTGCCCCCTGCGGTTCGTTACCCCGTTGCAAAGTAACGGTGATTTATAATGCTGTAAAATAGATGGTTGGTGGACAAAATGGGACATCGCAGGACAAATCGGGACACATCTAAAAACGGACGGTTTTTCTCCTTTTATTTGCAGAAGATTTCAAGATTGAAAGAAATATTTCAGTCAGGAAAGAATGATTGAAAACATGATTTCAAGAAAGCAGGATTGCAGGATTTCAATATTTCAAGAAAGAATGAAAGCAAGAAAACAAGATTGAAATAAAACAATCTTTCAATATTTCAAGACGGCAATATTGAAAGAATGAATGGAAGAAAGACAGAATGATTGAAAGCAATAAACAAATCTATCAACCAATAATGAAAGAAAGCAATATGGAAAACGAGAAAACACCCCTGCATGTCGCCTTTTCCACCCAAAAGGGCGGGGTCGGCAAAACCACCTTTACCGTGCTGGCGGCGAGTTACCTCTACTACCTCAAAGGCTACGATGTGGCGGTGGTGGATTGCGACTACCCCCAACACTCCATTGCCGGGATGCGCAATCGGGATGCCGAGCAGGTCGGGGCAGATGAAGATTACAAGCGCATGGCGTATGAACAGTTTACCCGGCTGGGGAAGAAAGCCTACCCGGTGCCGTGCAGTTCGCCCGAAAAGGCGATAGTCACGGCTGACGAGTATGTAGCCACAGCCGGACACGTGCCGGATATTGTCTTTTTCGACCTGTCCGGCACGGTGAACGGCAGCACTCTATAAGAATGGCTACTTACCAAAATAACATTTTACATTAGGAGATAATACACCCCTCAAATCATCAAATTTTTTAATTTTCAATTCGTTCAAAATATTTCTTAATTTCTCGCCAACTTCATTTCCATTATGTTCCAAAGGATTGTCGAAAGCCAAGTGTGCGTCCAATTTTCCATTATCAACAAACCAATCTACATATACAGACAAAGGTCTTGGTCCATCCCATTTATTTCTATCAAATCTGTAGTTTAAAGCTTTACAAGCAAAATAGATAGTTTGGAATTTTGCATATTCTTCTATTGGTTGTAACATTTTCAAACATGTATCTTGAGTTAGATTCTCATCATCAATATTCAAAATATAATTCGCCACTCCTGAATTCTTAATAATTTGACCATTTACAGAACTATTTTTCTTATTTTCTGACAGGTTAATTCCTGCAAAAATATCGTATTTTTGTTCTTCAGTAAGTTTTAAAGCACCAGATTTTTCACCGCTTAATTTATTCAGTAGTTCAAACTTCCAGCCTAATTTCATTGTATGTGCTCCTGTTTTACCTTTTTTCTCAAAATAGACCAAATTATCGGCAACAAAAGAATCCTGTATAGAAAGTAAACATTGCTTAATGATGCCTGAAGCGTCTTTCCCAAATATTTCACAAGCCCTGTCAAAAGACATCTTATTTTCTAAAAAATCTGCATTTTTTTGTTTAACAGATATTTTTATTTCCCTGGCTTCTCCATCAGAAGCTATCCCTTTAATATAAACATCTGTTTTACATTCACCACGCGCAGGACGAGGTTTCCCACAAAGTGCAACTTGATATTTTTTCCCCTCAAAAGAAAAGGTCGTTCCTACAGGGAATAGTTTTTCTACACAATGTTCTGTATTGATAAAATCAGGCATAATTATAATAAGTCTTTAAGTGAAACATTCAATGCTTTTGCGATTTTGTCCGCAACTCTTAGAGACACGTTCCTTTTACCTTTTTCAATATCAGGTAAATAGGTTCTATCAATATCAGCCATATTGGCTAATGTCTCCTGTGATATTTTGAGAGATAGTCTTCTCTCCAACACTTTCTTTCCAAAAACTTCATTTATATCCATAGCGGTGCAAAATTATGAGGGTGTAGACAATCACACAACGGACTATTGTCTACAATGGATTTCTAAGTGATTCTTTTAAAGAAAATTACAATAACTCTATTTGCTTCAGAACAGAAACAAAGAAGGGAAAGTATTAAGAATACGAGATTTTATGCAATTAGGCATTTATTCTATAAATAAAATCTTGAATAGGAGTAATATATGGTATAGCTTTATTGTGGTTTTTTCCTTTAATCTGCACTTTTGACAAATCTACACCTACAATGTTTATGCTTTGGGCACTTTCCAACCGAAAAGCAAAATATTCCTTACCTGAGGGCATAAAACCTAATTTAATCAAGTCGGATGCAGATATTAGTTTTGGGTAGTCAGGAATGATACGAAACAAAAACTTGTTATTATGATTATGTAATAGTAAATAAATGGGATAGGACATGCCTATGGGGATTTGTAACGCTCCACGGCGCAATCCGGCACGCACATAATAAAGTTTGTTTTTCAAAGTTTGTCGAAGTTGATTATTATCCTTGTAATAAGCAACTAACACATTAATGGTTTCTGCTTTTCTTTCTTCAACAGAGACCAATGCTTTCTTTATTGACAAAGCTAAGAATTTAGCCAAACGAGGTGGTACAGCATTGCCAACCATTTTATAGCCGTCTTTTATATCTTCATAGAAAAAGCGGAATTTATCCGGGAAAGTTTGGATTCTTGCACATTCCCGAACACTTAGCCTGCGATATAAATGTTCTGCTCCTTGCTGAAAAACACGTTGGGTTTGTGATATATATTTCATTTTGGGAGCTTGTGGGTGAAGGGGGCAGTTCTTTGCCTGCGCTTGTATTGTAAATGAAGTTTCATCCCAGGAGCGAACACGATTACGTGCCATGAATTTTGCATCCCATGGACCTGCAAAAATGTCATGGTTAAGCCACTTCCTATATTCTTGGTCCACACCTTCATTTGTATATGGGTGAGGATTCTCCATTATATCTCCAATTGCCTTTCTTAATGTGACATAAGGTTTTCCGAATGGCTTTGGAAAATTGAACGTACAGTTCAACTCTTTTAAGAAACCGACAACAAACACACGATAACGGTCTTGGGGAATATAATAGTCTGCTGCATTCAATAAAGAATAGTTTACTACATATCCAGCTCCTTCAAGAGTAGAAAGGAATGATAGGAATGTACTAAAATGTTTGTCGTTTATAATCCCTTGTACATTTTCGATGAGAAAGAACTTTGGATGCTTTTCTTTTATCAATCGGACATAATCAAAAAATAATCGCCCCCGTTCATCATCCAATCCTAATTGTCTTCCTCCCTCGCTCCACGATTGGCAAGGAGGTCCTCCGATAAACCCATCGCAATCGGGTATATCTTCTCCTTTTAATTTTCGAATGTCTGACTTACACAAATAAGTATTTGGGTGATTGAATTGATAAGTTTTATGTATTGCTTCATCAAATTCATTCGCCCAAACAACTTCATAGCCTGCTTGCTCAAAGCCAAGGTCTAATCCGCCACATCCTGCAAAGAAAGATGCGACTTTCATTCCTTTAAGCAATGACAATTCCTTTTTCCACCAATGTTTTCCTTATTTGCATAGCCACATGGTAAGCCAAATTAACGGGAACTGCATTGCCTATCATTTTATAGGCATAGTTTACGTCTTCATATACAAATTTGAACTCATCCGGGAAACTTTGTACCCGTGCAACTTCACGTACAGTCATCCTGCGATAAAGATGCTCACTCCCTTCTACAAACTTTTGCAGATTCTTTTCAACTTTTATCATCTTAGGTGCCTGTGGATGTAGCTGGCATTGGCGACCACTAGCTTGAACTGTAAAACCCGGTTCATCCCATGAACGTACTCTGTTGCGTGACATGAATATAGGTGAATATGCCCCTATAAAATATTCGTTATTAGGGACTTTACAAGCATTCCCATTAGTTTTGTTCTTTTCAAGTGCCGGAATCGCAGAATCTTGCAAATCCCAAATGCTTTCACGCAAAGTAGGTTTATGCTTTAAAGGGGTAGGATATTCAAAATCATGTATATCCAAATCTTTACGGAATCCGATGTAAAATACCCGGTCACGGTCTTCCGGTACATCGTAATCATTGGCATTAAGCATTTTCAAATTCACATCATAGCCCGCTTCATCAAACAATTTCATAAAACCACTAACGGCATCCGAATGGCGTTTGGCAAGCATTCCAGATACGTTCTCTGCAACAAAAAACAAAGGTTGTTTATCTCGTAAAATACGGATATACTCATAAAACAACTGACCACGGGCATCTTCTATTCCCTTTAACGAACCTGCTTCACTCCATGATTGGCAAGGAGGACCTCCTATTATACCAGTAATATTATCAGGGAATTCACAAGAAGGAATATCCCGGATATCCCCTTCGATTAGATTCACTTCCGGAAAGTTTGCACGGAAAGTCGGACAAATCTTAGCGTCAAACTCATTTGCCGTAACAGTTCTGAAACCCGCTTTATGAAAACCTAAATCTAAACCTCCTGCACCGGAGAAAAGACTAATTAATTCCATTATATTTCTATTTTATTTCCAAAGACAATTTATAGTTATTATAGTAGTAGGCATGCCTACTATTTGAATGTCAAATTTTAAACTTGGGACAACTTTCTTCTCTGCATTGTGTATGCGAAAAGAGAATTGCCAACCTCCATCCATATAAAGCTCAACCGTATTCGCTTTATTAGGGACAAAATCCAAACTAACAATGCGGGTAGGCAATGATGCAATAGGTATCTCCATAGATGCTTTTCGATATGTGCCATTTCGATTAAGAGTACCATGCAAATTGTAAGATTGGATTTGCGTTGTCCGCTGTTTGTCAATACTAATAACCTTATAAAAATCATGTTTTCCTAAAAGGTATTCAACTAATCTACTTGGTATATCTGGATGTATCTGATTTTGGAGATTTATTTCAGCAATAAAAGCTTGCAATAATGGTATATAAACATCATTTTCTTTATCAGGCAAATTGTCAAACAATGTATTTTTGTTTTTTTCTTGAACAAGATAAGTAAATACAGGTCTTACATCTTCCCAGTATTTTTGAGAACAAGGGATTCCATACCATTTTGCCCCAAAATCCAGCTTTTGGCTAAGGCGGCTATGTTTTACTGCAAAATGATTATGTTTAAGGCTCAATCCGATTTCCCATTGAATATTATGACGGACAATCAAAATGTCTCGTACATCTCCTTCTTTCCCCTTAGTATCTGATTGTATTCGCAATTCCAACACGTCACCTCCTTTTTCCATGATACGGGGTTCCAATTCAAAAATTTGAATAACAGCAGCATAAGAACTCACCTTATATATATTTTTCATTTCAGGAGACAAGGTATTCCAAGCATATTCTGCTGCCAAATAACTACTGTTTTGGACAATATTTACAGGACGAATTTTGCCAATCTCTTCGCCAAGGGTCAATAGACAAACAAATTCATAGGCTCTACCTTGGTTATTACTTTTATCACTCATAGGATACTTATTCTAATTTCATTTTGCGAAGTTACTCAAAATCTTGTAGAATCCTCCCCCTCATCACACAAAAGTGAAAAACAGAAATAACAACTCTACAAAAATCCAGTATCTATCAATATCTATTTTCTATATTCTACCCTTTCCTCGGCCACCATGCCGGGGGCTTCCTTTTCTTCTCCTATAACATAAGGCTTCGCTGACTTCGGGCTGAACCGCTCCAAATACGTATGATTGATATGATATTCAATCTCCAACAACGTCTGCCGCCTCACCGCCGGCTTCAATTGGCATTCCCAGACAGTCATCACCCGCCAGCCCAACTTCTTCAATTCCTCCTTGTTCCGTTCATCACGTTGCCTGTTGCGTTCAATCTTCTTGCGCCAAAACTCACTGTTGGAATGGGGAATATGACCGTCCAACTCGTGCCCATGCCAAAAACACCCGTGTATGAAAATCACGATGCCATACTTGCGCAATACGATGTCAGGCGTGCCCGGCAACCCCTTCACGTTCTTGCGGTAACGGTAGCCGCGCGAGAAAAGGTAACGGCGCACAATCCACTCCGGTTTCGTGTCCTTGCTCCGTATCTTCGCCATGACGGCGGAACGCTTCTTTTTGCTCCAAATATCCATAACATAGCCGATTTATCCGGTTGCAAAAATAACCATTTCCTTCAACATCCCCGCCCTTACCTCCCGACAATCCCCCGTTTTCGATAAATATGCCCCCGTTCCCGGTCACATATCCGCAAATCCTCCCTACATTTACCCCGTCTCCACCGCAAGGTAGCTACCTCGGCACCCACTTGGTAGCTATCTTCAGGCGTTCAAGGTAGCTACCTTGCGGAAGGCGGCACGAACAACAGTTACAAACCATTAAAAAACACAACAGCTATGCCATTTTGGAAAAAAGCATTCAGCAAGCGGACGGGCGTCTATTACCCCCAAGCCGTCGTACAAGGAAAACCCGTAGGGACGGAAACCATCGCCAAAGACCTGTCGAAAATCTCCACCGTAAGCAACAGTGACGTGCAAGCCGTGCTGGGCGACATCTCAGGCGTGATGCACACACGCATGTCGCAAGGCAAGAGCGTGCACATCAAGGGGCTGGGATACTTCCGCTACGTCCTCGACACGAAGGGGGTGAAAGACCCGGCGGACTTCGATTTCGAGAAACAGGTACAAGCCGTGCGCGTGCAGTTCATCCCCGAACGTACCCGGACCGGCAGCGGAGCCTACACCCGTGCACTGGTCGATACGGAACAATTGGAATGGATTGAACTCCCCGCAACAGCGGAAGACACCACTCCCGGTGGCGGAGAAGGTTCAGACGGTGATACAGATGAGAATCCCCTCGGATGAACCTTGCCGGACAAGGAAAGAGCATTGGCAACTGCGGTCGGCAATGCTTTTTCCTTCCAAGAAGCGCCACTAATCCGGTTTCCGCCGTTTTCTCTTCCCGACAAGCATCGATGATTCCGGTTTACAATGCTTTTCCTCGCCAACAAGCCACGGAGAGATTGTTTTCGCCACTTTTTCATTTATTTTTCCTCTGCCGACTGATTTTCCGCTTCATCTTTGCCTCATCCACCGGAAAAAGCTACATTTGTCCATGCAACGTATTGTTGCATACGACTTAAAACCAAAACAATATGAAACAAATTGTATCGTTCAACATCGCCCGTCTCCGAGTGGAGGAAGATTTCGGTTTCCTGAAACTCATCGCCACCGAAACCGACAACTTGCCTAAGAATGGCGAAGAAGACAGACCGGGAGAATTGAGTATGACTGCCTCCGTTCCCACAACCTTGACCACCTCCGTCACCACTTTCAAAAACGCAGTCGACGCCTTCGACAATGCCTTGAAAGACTCTGCTTCCACACCTTCCACCGCACTCGCCGCCGAAGCGGATTCCGCTCGCGACAACGCCTGGCGCGGAGCGAACAATTACCTCAAAGCCATGACTGCCCATCCGGCAAATGATGTGCGCCAGACCGCCATCGAAGCCAAGACTTTGTTTGACAAATACGGCGACCCGACCACCCTTCCGCAAACGGAGGAAAGCGGCGTGCTGCACAACTTGTTGCAGGATTTGAAAGCGATTGACGGCAGTAAGCTGACCGCCATCACCTTTGATACTTGGCTGGCAAATCTGGAATCGTGCGAGACCGCCTTCCTCGCCGCCGTTTCGCAGCGGACGGAAGAGGAAGCCGCCCGTCAGGTAGGCATCGTGAAAGAGACCCGCCAAGCGGCGGATAACGCCTACCGTTCGCTTGTCGAGTTGGTGAATGCCCTGACGATAGTAAACGATGAAGCGCCTTACGCCACCTTCATCGACCACGTGAATGCGATAATCGACCGGCAAAAGACGGTACTGAAGACGCGGCAGACTAAGAGCCGCAAAGAAGAAAAGCCTGTATTGTAAATTCTAAAAAACAGCCCGGCGTTCAATTTTTGAACACCAGGCTGTTTTTTTATTTTTCTTCCATCATCATATTGTAATGTGCAATATGCCCCATTTCTTCAAATATCTTTCGAAATACCTCGAAATATTTATCAATAGTGTCGTATGGGGCTTCTATATATAAATCATCTGGCAAACAATGTGAACCATCGTTTATCCAGCAAATCAACGAACGGCATATTTCTTGTTCTTGCGGATTGGCAAACTTTTGAATCAATTCATCATCTCCGAATTTGCCCAAAATCTTAAAATAATTTTCTATGATACGCCGCATCGTATTTTGTATGGTTATTCCGGAATTATGGTCACGTTCTTTCAATTCTTTCCACAGCAGTTCATAAGAACTTACTATTGGATTTTCCATTTCATATCCTTTCACCGAAGTAATATTATCCGCCTTTCGGAGTATCCAATAATAAGTATTCCCATTCTTGGGAGTTCTACCATCCACAAAAGAAACCTCTTTATGAAAATAAACATTGTGAGTCAATACGATTAGTTGCTTGATATTCCCGACACCGCTTTTAATTTGCTTTATCATTTCTTTTATCAAGGAACTTACGATGAACAGGACGGTACTATCCAAACTACATACGGGGTCATCAATAACCAATACCCTGTCTTCCATCATGCTTTCTTTGTCAATTCCCCCTTTTGCCAACTGCATGAAATAGAGGAAAGTGATGAAGGTGATTTCTCCCTCACTCAATGTGTTCTCTGCCAAAGTACCATCTTCCCTTTGTATCTGATATTGGTTTTCATGACCGGGAGATGGAACTATTTGGAAATTGTTGAATCCATATAGCTGCAAGATTCTATTAATCTCGTCAATAGAGTGTTGGACACTGGTTACGTTTTGAGTCAATCGCTTTATCTCGTTATTCAGTGCCACATAGCTCGCCCTTGACCCACGTACTTTTTCCTCCAAGGAATTTATACCTGCCTTAATCTTTTTCTCTTCCTCCAAATACTGTTTTATATTATCCTGGTATTCAGTAATCACATACTTCCAAATTTGGGTAATTAACTTTTGCTTTTCAGCATACAAGTTTTCAACGACTTGATTATGTTTGGAAATCTCCTGATTGGCAACAACAACCAATGCCTTTATTTTCTCCTGCATTTCTGTTGTGGAAACCAGACTGATACTTCGGCTTGGTTCCTTGCGCTTATTGTTGATATGTTCCTTGTTTACGGCAATTTGTCCGCTTAATGTTTTTAATGTGGCATCATATAAATCTTTGTTTAGCTTTGATGCTGAATTATGTTTTTCTTTATCTGAAATACTTTCCAAAAGGGAGGTAAGTTCCGTACTGGTAGCCATATATTTTTCTCCCCATGTCTGAACCAATTGAATATCTGCGGTAAAAGTTTCATCGAAATAGAGTTGTAATTGCTTTTTAAACTCCTCGGTAATAGTTTCTTTTTGGCAAAACGGACATATCAGACTATCCTCTTGAAGATACTTGCGACCTTCATTCACCCAGTCGTTAATGTTAAGCCTTTGAATAAGGTTGCCGATATTTATATCCGCATGTCCTATTATTTTCTTGTTCCATATTTCATTTTGCTCAATAATATCCATGTCATTGTCACTAATAACGGGCAAAAGAGGTAAAGACTGAACATTACTTGCAAATATAATCTTATACAACTCTTGAAGACGCTTCAATTCAATAAGTTCAGAGGAGTTATTCTCATACTCTTCTATGAGTTTATCCATAAAAGTCTGCTTATACAAATATCCTCTAAAGGCTTCCTTAAAATTATGCTCATGTTTCTTATAGACTTGTCGCCATACCTTGTCACGAAAAGTTTCTTGAGCTGTTTTTAAGTTTGAATTTAATTTTTCCAAACTGCCTTTTTGTTTTTTCCCTTCTTCTGTCAGAACAGACAAGTCCTTTTTCTTTTTTTCTATGATTTCAAGTTCTTCTTTAGTGGCATGCCCTAATGTGAATATCCCATTTATATTTCCTTTTCCAAAGTTTTCTTCTCTGAATTGACGATTATATACCAAAGTTTTCAAAGGCATATCATCCTTCCAAATCAATTCGCAATCTGAGAAATTTTCATTCTGCGAAAATGCCAAGAAATTGCTGATGGTTGTTTTTCCACACCCATTACTACCATAAATAAAGTTTATTTTCCGAAGATTAGCAAATTCTACTCCAGTTTTATTATAAGTGGCGATGTTTTTAATCGTAAACTTTTGAATCATATTACTAAGTTTTTAAGTTGACCAAAAATACAAAAGTAATTTTGATTAACGCTATCAAATGAATGAAAAAGAATGTATTCTACATGAATATATCAATCTTATTATAAATAGCAGCTCATGAGCGATGCCGACTTCATCCGGGCGTACAGCCAGCCACGCAACTACGGCTTCAACACGGCGGTGGGCACGGGCTACGCTATGGGAAAGAACACGGTAGCCGCCTGCATCCACCAAGACCAAACCCTGACGGACGGGCAGGCGGTGAAACTCCGGCTGCTTGAACCCATGCAGGCGGGGAACATCGTTGCGCCGAAGAATACCCTTGTGGCTGGAACGGCAAAAGTGCAGGGCGAACGGCTCGACATACTGGTGTCCTTCATTGAGTATGCGGGTAACATCATCCCGGTGGAACTCACCGTGTTCGACACGGACGGGCAAAAGGGGCTTTCCGTCCCGTCCTCTATGGAACAGGAAGCGTTCAACGAAGCTATGGCGAATATCGGCAGCGGACTGGGTACAAGCATATCCTTTGCCCAAAGTGCCGGGCAGCAGGTGGCTATGGACGTGACAAGGGGCTTGCTGCAAGGAACGTCCGGCTACCTCGCCAAGAAGTTCCGAACCGTGAAAGTGAAGTTGAAAGCCGGGTACAAGGTGATGCTTTACGCCAAACAACAATAACCATTTTATCAACCGTTAAAATTTCAATCAACAATGAAACAGATTTTTGTAATGTTCGCCCTCTTGCTGGGCGTGTGTGCGGCAAACGCACAGGAAACCGACACCGTGAAGTATGCGGCTGGCAACGACTTGTATCAGGGGATTACCCGGAAACTGCCTTACCGACAAATGGTAACGCCCTACGGCGTGGAAGTGACCTTTGCCAAAACGGTACACATCATCTTCCCCGCCGCCGTCCGCTACGTGGATTTGGGAAGCAACCACATCATAGCGGGCAAGGCGGACGGTGCGGAGAACGTAATTAGGGTGAAAGCCACGACAGAGGGTTTTCCGGGCGAAACGAACTTCTCCGTCATTTGCGAGGACGGCAGTTTCTTTTCGTTCAACGCCAAGTACGCCCGTGAACCGGAAATGCTCAACATCGAAATGAAAGACTTCTTGGAGAACGAGGACACCAGCGACTTTTCGCATACCCGCATGAACATCTATTTCCGGGAGCTGGGTAATGAAAGCCCGCTACTGGTGAAGCTGATAATGCAGAGCATCTACAAGAACAATGACCGGAAAGTGCGCCACTTGGGTAGCAAGCGTTTCGGCATACAGCTCTTAATCAAGGGGATTTATACCTATAACGGGATGCTCTATGTACACACGCAGACGAAGAACAGTTCCAACGTGCCTTTCGACACGGACTTCATCAAGTTTAAGGTAGTCGATAAGAAAGTACCCAAACGCACGGCTATTCAGGAAACGGTGCTGGATGCGGTCAGAAGCTACAACGAGGTGATAGAGATTGCCGGGAAAAGCACCGTCCGCACGGTGTACGCCCTGCCGAAGTTCACCATACCGGACGACAAACTGCTGGTTGTGGAACTCTACGAGAAGAACGGCGGGCGGCATCAGGTTATCCGGGTAGAGAACGCCGACATCGTAAACGCAGAAGTGATTGACGAACTCAAAATCAAATAGGGAATGAAGAAACACATCTTTATAATGATGCTCTTTGCGCTGTGCCTGACCTCGTTTCAGGCACACGCACAAAGATACCTGCCGGGCATGAAAGGCTTGCAGGTCACGGCGGGCATGGCGGACGGGGTACATTGGAACTCCGACACGGATTTTGCCTACCACATCGGGGCGGCATACAGCGTTTACACCAAGAACGCCAACCGCTGGGTGATTGGCGGGGAATACCTGCACAAGAAGTATGACTACAAGGATATGCAGATACCCGTAGAACAGTTCACCGCAGAGGGCGGCTATTACCTGAAATTCCTCTCGGACAGGCGCAAGACTTTTTTCCTCTCACTGGGATTGTCGGCTCTCGCCGGGTATGAGGTGAGCAATAAAAGCGAAAAGTTATTGCCGGACGGCTCTACACTACTGAATAAGGACTGTTTCATCTACGGCGGTGCGCTGACGCTGGAACTGGAAGCCTACCTAACAGACCGGATAGCCTTGCTTGTCAATACAAAGGAACGGATGCTGTTCGGCTCGGACATAGGCAAGTTCCATACGCAGGTATCTTTGGGACTGAAATTCATTATCAACTAACCGCTATATATAATAATGTATATGAAGAATGTAATGTATAAAATCATCATGGGCTGCTACATCGTGGCCGCTCTTGTACTTGTCGCCGCCTGTAATGACAGCTTGGATATTCAGCAGGCGTACCCGTTCAGTATCGAAACGCTGCCAGTACCCAAGAAACTAAAAGTCGGGGAAAGCGCCGAAATACGTTGCCAACTGGTGCGTGGCGGCTATTGCCAGCCGACCACCTATCAGATACGTTATTTCCAGCCGGACGGCAAAGGGAAGCTGGAAATGGACAACGGTACGGTGTTCCTGCCCAATGACCTTTACCCGTTGGAGAAAGAAACATTCCGGCTCTACTACACTTCGGCATCGACCGACCAGCAGACGATTGACATTTATATCATCGACAGCTTCGGACAGGTGCAGCAACTTTCGCTATCGTTCAACAACGACAACAGCGAGGAAGAAACGGAAACAATAACCCCCTAACAATAAAATGACATGGTAAAAATAGAATTGGATATAAAAGGTATCTCGTGGTACATAGAAACCACGCTGGAAACAGACACGGTTCCGGCAGTAGGTGACATCATTATTGTGGATAAGGACTGCATTTCTAAACGTGATAGTGCTACATTGTGGAAAACGCCGTCCAATCAGGTTTTCAAATGGGCGGATGAAGAAGATGATGCGCCCGTAATGGTATGGTTCGATTGCGACACGGAAATGCTTGTCACTAAGCGGACTTGGAAATACGATATCGAGGAAGAAGAAACCGTTGCATACTTAGTGTAAAATTTATTCATTGTGAGGATTTGTAGTTGTGATATTCGTTTAATGATACGCAAAACGTAAATGCCAGCAGACAGCCCGCCGGGAATCATCGGTGGGCTGTTTCCATGATAGGGAAGCGAAAGGCTTCTTTGTTACTTTCTTCACCCGCTTTTGGCTCATGGAAGAGAGTAACGGCGGCGGTTGCCGCCGTTCTCCATTAACTGATTTCAAGGCTCTTTATGGGTACATATTTCTCTAACCACACCTTTACCTGTTCAAAGTTGTATTCGCCCGTTATGACCGCCGTATGGTCGTTTATGGCTACAAACCTGACACTTTCATAGCTGTTTACCCAACCTTGCAGGGAACAGACACCCCACGCCGCCGCATCTTCAAAAATGCTGCGGTCTATTTGGCTGATTGGCTCGCCGAAAACTACCGTCATTGCCTGAAAGTCCGGTTTGTCTTCCAGCAGTTGCAGGTGATGCAACGTGCCGAACTCGTCTGTCTTGCGCCCCCACGCCCGAACATCATTATACAAATCATCGCCCCATTGGTGCGGACGGTCGAAGCGGACTTTTACCGCCGTAGAGTGTTCGTTTTCTTCCGTGTCCTCGATAACGCCCGTTACCATTAGACCCGTGAAAATGCACTCACAACGTCTGCCGATTAGTTCCCTGTTTACTTCTGTCGTTTTCATATCCCTAAAATTTACTTGTTGTTACTCCGTTCTTTCTTCGCCAGCCATTCGTCACGCCTGCGGCGGCACTCGTCCAGCGTTTTGGCTACCGTACTGAAAAGTTCCATATCGGTATGGCGGTAATCGTACTGGTAAAATGTCTGTCCCTTAAATGCGCTCAAACGGTATTTGACAAACTTTTCCTCTCCCGGTGTTTGGGTAATGCTTACCCCGTTTTTGTTAAGTGACTGCATGATGTTCTATTTTTTAAGTTATTATATTTCAATCGTATTATATTGTCAGTAAGGAAAGCAACAACAGGAAAAACAGAGCGATGCCCAGCAGATAAAGGGCTGACAGGCAGACCCGGAACAGGAAACGGGTGGCGCACAAAACGATATATACCGTTATCGCCGTACCTGCTCCGACTACGCTGGCGAGCCGCCACACAAGGCAGAACAGCAACACCCGCCAAAGGATTTTATAAATGCTTTTCCGTTTCATCGCTTTGTAGTTTTTAGCGGGCAGGGCTTTGATACCCCGCCCGGATTAGTTATTATGCCGCCCGGAACACAAAACCGTCATCAAACCAGTAATCGCACATAAAGAGGTCACGGGCAAACTGTTTGTAATCGAAATAGGTTTTGGCGAAGTCCGGCAGGTCGTAACATTCCTCCACTATTTCATAGGCGAAATCTTCTTCATCGTCATATTGACCTTGATACTCGTCCCGGAAATCCCGTACAAGGAAGTTCGCATTTTCCCCCTCCAAATCACGGCTTTTGTAGTTGCACCACACGAAAAAGGCTTCCTGCTCGGTGTCGCCCAAATCTTCCACCGCATCACGCAGGGCGAAGAAGTTTTCAGAAATCCAGCTTTCACCGATTAAGCCCTCCGGCACGTTCTCCCAGTCCTGAAACATATATTCCGCATCTTCTTCGTCCTCGTGCAGTTCCCGGCAGGCTTCGTAAAATTCTTCCTTGTCTGAATAGTCCGACAGGTCGAGCCATGCGCCGTACAGTGAACCGTTGTTGTACTTGGCATAAGTGCCTACATAAACCCTTGCTTCTGATAATGTTGTTGCTTCCATGATTGTAATTTTTTTAAGTTTATGCGGATTTGAGAGGTGAGGGAGTTGAAGTTTCACTGAACTTTTTTCCTGTTTCCCGTAAATCCGACTTTTTTTTTATGCGTCTTCCGGTCGGGTCGGTCGTTTTCGTTTCACATAGGCTTCAAAGGGTAGTGTTTAGAGTTTGCAAGGTTTCGGGCAAAAAATACCTCGCAACGAATGTCGCAGGGAAGATTTTTTCGCCGAACCGGGATGGCTTGACCTTGCGAAGTCGTGAAGAACACGTAACTACCTTTGCCTATTGAAATGATAAAAACGACTGTCCCGGCTGGGGGACTGCGTAAGAGGAAGATTTACAGGTAGGGAAACAGGGGAAAAGCGCCTGTTCTCTTTCAGCTTTTAGGGAACACTCCAAGCGGGCGGGAAAGGCAAGGGTGTTGTGAGCTTGCTTGCAATACGCTTGTGCGGGTTTCCAACGGCTCTTTTCACGAAATACAGTCAGCCATGCCATGCACGGCTGGCGTTTCGGGGAATGTGCCAGCATGGAAAAGGATATGAAAAATGCGGGTAGTCGCCGGACTGCCCGCAAGGTGGAAGAATATACTTTATTGGGATATAGTTTGTTAGGTGGCATTTCGTTACCGAAATCGTTACCTATTTGTCACCTGAACGCTCATAAGTAACAAAACCTATCGGACGGCGTTCTTTTTGCTGCTGCGACTGGCTTAGAAGCTGGGTAAGGGGTTGGTACAGTTCATTGAACTGCGCATCGGTGCTTACCTCCAGTTCCTCGATGCGCTTTAACAGTTCCTCGTAACCGACTGCCATTTGGCGCATGAGTACGAAAGCCCGCATGATTGAAATGTTTACCTCTATGGCTACTTTGGAACGGAGAACAGAGGACAGCATGGCTACGCCCTGTTCCGTGAAAGCCATAGGCATAGCAACGCCGAAGTTATAATCAGGAGGTATCACAAAATGTGATACCCCTATGGATAACAACAAGTTAGCTTCCTCTTTGGTGAGAACAAACATAAAATCATCGGGAAAACGCTCGATATTGCGCTTGACAGCCTGCTTCAAGGCTCGTGTTTCCACTTGATAGAGTTCTGCCAAATGATAATCGAGCATCACCCGGCAACCTCTGACTTCAAAAATCTTGTTTTGGATAATCTGTAAATCCATAATTGTATATTTTAGGGGGGGATTAAGTAATGTTGGAACAATAGAAAGGACTGGTCACAAATTGTGACCAGTTCCCAATAATCAAGATTACATCGCTACTTCCTTGTAAATCTTTTCGATGCCGACAAACTTCTTGTCAAGCCCTTGCATATCGCTGCCTATCTTACTATTAGTTATGCGGGCATAAATTTGGGTCGTTTCAATGTTCGTGTGTCCCAGCATCTTGCTGACCGTTTCAATGGGTACGCCTTTTGAAAGCGTGGTGGTCGTGGCGAAAGTATGCCTTGCGAGGTGAAATGTCAAGTTCTTTTTAATCCCACATACATCGGCTATCTCTTTCAAGTACGCATTTAGCTTCTGATTGCTGATAATGGGAAGTATCTTGCCGTTCGGTAATTTACCCTTGTACTTCTTCAAAATCATCTTGGGAATATCCAGCAAGGGAACATTCACGTCCGTATTGGTCTTTTGCCGCTTTGTCATTATCCAAAGGTTGCCGTCAAAGGATTTGCGGATATTGTCTTGCGTAAGCCCGGCTACATCTATGTAGGCAAGTCCGGTGAAGCAGGCAAAGATGAACAAGTCCCTGACGTGTTCCAGCCGTTCGGAAACCATTTTCTTTTTGAGGATGATTTTTATCTCGTCCTCTGTCAAGTAGCCCCTATCCACTTTCTCCAGCCGGATTTTATAACTGGCGAACGGGTCGTTTACCAATATGCCGTTGTTACGGGCTATGATGATGATACGCTTGAAGAACTGCATGAACTTGGCAGTAGTGTTGTAACCGCACTTGCAGGCTGTACGCAGGTACAACTCAAAATCAGTAATGAACATCGGCGTTATCTCCTTTATGGATATGTCCGATACATTGTACTTGCTTTGAATGAACTCGGCAAGGTGGCGGCGGGTGACTTCGTACTTGCGGTAGGTCGCTATCGTCTTGGATATGCCCACAAGCTGCTTCACATCGTCATTGTGCTTTTGGAACAGGGTAAGGATAGTTTCGTGGCTCTCACTATGCCCCAAGAACTCGTTCTTTACTTTCTCGGCGGTTACGTAGTTGTCACGCCGTTGCATTTCGTGGTAAATGGTGTTCAAAGATGCGTTTATATCATCCAGCATACGGTTTATGCGGCTGGCTTCCGCAGTACGTCCGGTAGCCTTGCCCATTTTACCGTCCCAAATAGAGGGCAGCACGTCCAGCTTGGTATTAAAACGGCTCGCCACACCGTCCACTGTAATACGGGCGAAAATGGGGTACGCACCGTTGGCTTTCTGCTTGTCTTTCTTTGCGTAAAAGCAAATGTTGAATGTCGATTTCATAACTCACTTCTTTAAGTTGCAAAACTATTGTAAATCTCTAAAAATGAGTTCTATGCAGGCAGACCAAATAGCGACAGGACTTCGCCAATTTCGGACAATCTGTACCCCCTTACCGATTTTGTTTGTCGGGGGTACGAGTTAGGTTACGAACTTTGTCTTTTAGGGGCGAAAAGATGTACTTTAAGGCAGACACAAGGGGATAAAAAAAAGTCCCACAAATCATTGAATTTGTGGGACTTGTCTGCTTACTGTCCGGTTTTGTCCAGTTAGTTCAGCGGAGAGACAGGCTCTCGAACTTATACTTTCACAGAATCTCATAGAACCGCAAACAGCTGATAATCAAGTGCAAATTACAACATAGAGTAAAACTAAATGTTTCTAAATGTCTTTTGCTATCTCAATAATTGGGTGTATATTTGGGTGTAGAATTTCAAACGCACCCAATTATGAATATCAAGCGCAACATCATTTTTGCATTGGAGAGCCGGAAAAAGAACGGTGTGCCAATCGTAGAGAACGTACCCATCCGTATGCGTGTCATCTTTGCCAGCCAACGCATCGAGTTTACAACGGGCTACCGGATTGACGTAGCCAAATGGGATGCAGACAAGCAGCGGGTAAAGAACGGATGTACCAACAAGCTAAAGCAGAGTGCAGCCGAAATCAATACGGACTTGCTGAAATACTATGCCGAAATCCAGAATATTTTCAAGGAATTTGAGGTGCAGGAGGTCATGCCAACGACCCAACAGTTGAAGGAAGCTTTCAACATGAGAATGAAAGACACCAGCGAAGAACAGCCGGAAGAAGCCCCTGTCAGCTTTTGGGAGGTATTCGATGAGTTTGTAAAAGAGTGCGGTAACCAGAATAACTGGACGGCATCCACCTATGAAAAATTTGCAGCAGTGAGGAATCACCTCAAAGAGTTCAAGGAGGATGCAACGTTCAACTATTTCGACGAGTTTGGATTGAACGAATACGTCAACTTCCTGCGTGATACCAAGGATATGAGAAACAGCACCATCGGCAAGCAAATGGGATTCCTCAAATGGTTCCTGCGCTGGAGCTTCAAGAAAGGACATCATCAGAACATTGCATACGATACATTCAAACCGAAACTGAAAACCACCTCGAAAAAAGTAATCTTCCTGACTTGGGATGAACTGAACAAGCTGAAAGACTACCAGATACCCAAGGATAAGCAATACCTGGAACGTGTGCGTGATGTTTTCCTGTTCTGCTGCTTTACGAGTTTGCGGTATTCGGATGTTCGCAATCTGAAAAGAAGCGATGTGAAGTCCGACCACATCGAAATAACCACAGTCAAGACTGCAGACAGCCTGACGATTGAACTGAACAAATACAGCAAAGCCATACTGGACAAATACAAGGACATCCATTTCGAGAATTACATGGCTCTGCCCGTCATCAGCAACCAGAAGATGAACGATTACCTGAAAGAGCTGGGCGAACTGGCAGAAATCAACGAGCCTGTACGTGAAACCTACTACAAGGGAAATGAACGTATTGATGAAGTCACACCCAAATACGCTTTGCTCAGTACCCATGCAGGAAGAAGGACATTCATCTGCAATGCGCTGGCTCTCGGAATCCCGGCACAGGTGGTCATGAAATGGACGGGACACAGCGACTACAAGGCTATGAAGCCCTACATTGACATAGCGGATGATATTAAGGCAAATGCCATGAACAAGTTTAATCAACTATAAAAGTATCAAACAGTTTCATAGATAGTTACCAATGACTATATTTGTAGAAATTATCATCACAATATGAGCAACAAGGAATCCAACATAGAGAAAACGAATTTTGATGCATTCATACAAGCGGTCGGTTCAGAAATAGAACAGGCACAAGTAAGGCTGATTGTTGCAGCCAATGCACAAATGCTGTTCCATTACTGGAAGGTAGGCAATTACATCCTTTATCACCAGCAGCTGCACGGATGGGGAAGCAAAATCATCAAGCAGTTGGCAAAGTCTATCCGACTGCATTACCCTGAAAAGAAAGGCTATTCGGAACGTAACCTCACCTATATGTGCCAGTTTGCAAAGGCATATCCTTTAAGAGCGTTGCAAAGTTTCATAGAAACGGATGCAAGCCTGTCTGTCCCGACCATACAGAGTGTGACCAATGAAGTATTGAAACTGAATGACAAGCAATTTACGCAGGAACTTACTGCGCAAATACAATCTGTTGATTGTCAATCGTTAACAATTACGCAGGAGATTCCTGCGCAATTTGAAGATGTGGGAAAAACCGTGTCTGCCATTTACAGGATGGGAATCAGGGAAATAGAAGAAATTTTCTTGACCTCTCCTATAGCCAAAATAAACTGGACAAGCCAAATGACTATACTTGACAGTTCGCTACCTTTAGGTCTAAGCTACTGGTACACGAAGCAGTCCATAGAAATGGGATGGAGCAGCAATGTATTGAAAATGCAAATTGACAGCGATTTGTATAGCCGACAAATCAGCAACAACAAGGTTAACAATTTCACGACCACACTTCCGGCTCCACAAAGCGACCTTGCCAATTACCTGCTCAAAGACCCGTACATCTTTGATTTGGCAGGAGCCAAAGAAAAAGCAGACGAAAGGGATATTGAAGAACAGCTGGTAAAACACGTTACCCGCTACCTGTTGGAAATGGGCAACGGTTTTGCCTTCGTTGCCCGGCAGAAGCACTTCCAAGTAGGAAACAGCGATTTCTTTGCCGACCTGATTCTATATTCCATTCCGTTGCACGCATATATTGTCATAGAATTGAAAGCCACTCCTTTCAAGCCGGAATATGCCGGACAACTCAACTTTTACATCAACGTGGTGGATGATAAGTTGAGAGGGGAACACGACAACAAGACCATCGGTCTTTTGTTGTGCAGAGGGAAGGACGAAGTGGTTGCCCAGTATGCCCTTTCCGGCTATGACCAGCCCATCGGCATCAGCGATTACCAATTGAGCAAGGCAATTCCCGAGAAATTGAAATCAGCGTTGCCCAGCGTAGAAGAAGTGGAAGAAGAACTGGCTTCTTTCCTTGACAAAGACCCCCAATAATAAGAGTATGCCATGCAGAAAACGATAACAACCCTCATTCCTCAATACGGAGAACTGAACAGAATCTGCAAAGACTGGATTGTAAGCCATACTTTCTCTTTTGAAAAGCAGAAATTCATCGTTGATTTCTACTCGGAATGGAGCGATATAAAGGCTTTTGAACAAGCTATCCTTGAACTGGTGCTTCATACACCGCCAGAACCATGTACCCTGCTGCTGAAAAGCCTGAAAAAGGAAGTCAAAGAATACACACGGCTTTATGAATCTTACCGCCTTCCCAATGACGAGGTAATCATGCGTGTATGTAACCAATATGCAGACAGCTATAAGGAAGCCATCAAGGAAGAGATGGAAGAGGTGAACAGGCTGCGCAAACCGATGAACGAAGCCAACAACCGCTATGATTCCATCGGCTACCGAGAGCATACACCCGAAGAAGAAAAGCTGGCGGAAAGAGAATATGAGCGTTGCAAGGCTGAATATGAAAAGGAGAAAGCCCAGCTGGACCATCTTTATGAGCAGCAAACCCTTCTCTGGAAAGAAGCCCGGCAATACATGAAAAACCGTTGCGGTGACATCTGTCTGCTTAGCGTACACTTCATGGGCATCCTGACCAAATATGTACCGGACGAAGAAAGCAAGCCGAATGAAACAGACAGGCAGAGCCGTACAGACAGCCAGCCGGAAACTGAAACGGCAACCGCATCGGCTACGGCTACAACTGCCGGATTGCCTGAATATTTCAGCATGAAGCTGCTTTCCATCATTCATGAAGTTTGTGCAGGGGAACAGTTTGAAGACATTGCCGCACCGGATTTCTATGCCTGCATGAATCTGCACCCCTGCCAGTGCGTACTGAAAATAAAGCCAAGGGAAAAGATACGGGTATGCTATCTGATTTCCCTGATGAGGGAGCAGTTGCCAGAGCAGGATAAGGACAAATGGAAGGAAGCCATCCTGAAACACCTGGATATTGATGAAAACTATTACAAGTCCAAGTACAGGGAACCAGTCTCCGATTTACCCAGCATCCCTAACCAAAAGTTCGCCAAGGAAATGGACGGAATATTCCGATAACCCGTGATATTCCGATATATTTTACGACATGACCACTTATACCACTCAAAATAATTTTTGAGTGGTATTTTTATTTCTTGATATTCAGTGATATAACAGAACAATTCATATCTATCATCCACATACTTACCACTCAAAAACCGACCTAATTTTGCATCGTTCGAGAACAGAAAAAACAGCCTGTGCGCAGGGCTATTGTCAAACAAGTAATCATACGGACGATGAACAACCTCAAAGAACTGTTAGTGAAACCCGTCTGGCAGATGACAGGCGAAGAGTTCCTTTTTCTAAGCAGACACGCTTCAGTACAGGCAGAAGCGCAAACACAGCCGACCACCGATACGGAAAGAAAGTACGTGTACGGCATACTCGGCATAGCCAAGCTTTTCGGGTGCAGCCTGCCCACAGCCAACCGCATCAAGAAAAGCGGAAAGATAGACAAAGCCATTACCCAGATTGGGCGCAAGATTATCGTGGATGCGGAATTGGCGCTGGAACTGGCTGGCAAGAAAACCGGAGGACGCAGATAAAGGAGGTGATTATGGAGTATATAAAAGAAATATCACCCGAACAAGCCGTTATCCTCTGGCAGGAATCCCGGCTAAGTCTATCGAAATGTTACGAAAAAGCTCCTGAAATTCTGAAAGTACACGGCTCCGTCATCGGGACGCTGGGCAATTTCAGCGCATCCATCGGCAAAGCCAAGAGCAAGAAAACCTTCAATGTATCGGCTATCGTAGCCGCTGCATTGAAGAACGGTACCGTGTTACGATATGCGGCTGAACTGCCCGAGGAAAAGCGGAAAGTACTTTATATAGATACGGAACAAAGCCCCTACCACTGCCTGAAAGTGATGAAGCGGATCCTGCGGATGGCAGGATTGCCCGACGACAGGGACAGCGGTTATCTGGAGTTTCTCGCTTTGAGAAAATACACCCCGGAACAGCGCATCAGCATTGTAGAGCAGGCAATCTACCACTCACCGGATATTGGGCTGGTCATCATAGACGGCATCCGGGATATGGTGTACGACATCAACAGCCCCGGTGAATCCACCCGCATCATATCCAAGCTGATGCAGTGGACGGACGACAGGCAGATTCATATCCATACGATACTGCATCAGAACAAGGGGGATGAGAACGCAAGAGGGCACATTGGTACGGAACTGAACAACAAGGCGGAAACAGTCCTGCTGGTGGAAAAGGACAAGGGGAACAGCGACATCAGCCATGTTTCCGCCATGCACATCCGGGCGATGGACTTCGAGCCTTTTGCATTCCGCATCAACGACCGAGCCCTGCCCGAACTTGCGGAAGGTTACAAGCCGGAAGCAAGGAAGCCGGGAAGACCCTCAGTGGAAAAGTTTGACCCTTACAAGGATATTTCAGAACCGCAGCACCGTGCCGCTCTGGAAGCCGCTTTTGCACAGAAAGAGGAATACGGCTACAAGGAGCTGGAAGACACCTTAATCAGGACTTATCTGGCAGAAGGGGTTAGACTGAATCACCAGAATGCAGTGGCGCTTATCACCATGCTGCGCAACAAACGGATGATAGTGCAGGAAAACGGCAGGAAGTATTCCTTCAAGCCCGATTACCACTATTAGCCGAAAATCGCTTCACTTTATTCCCGTATCCTATATATACGACAATTAAGTGAAGTGATTTCAGAAACAGACTAATCACTTCACTTAATTCCGGGGGTCTATATATTAGGAGTTTAGTGAAGTGATTGTACAGACCGCATACTTCTAAGAGTTGCGGGCAAAAAGAGAAATAATCAACGTACTCACTAAAAACGATTTCCTTATGAACATCGAGACTGCAAAACAAATCAATCTGGCTGACTACCTGCACAGCCTGGGTTATTCACCCGTCAAACAGCAGGGTATCAACCTTTGGTACAAATCTCCCTTGAGGGAAGAAACAGAGGCTTCCTTCAAAGTGAACACCGAACGCAACCAGTGGTACGACTTCGGTTTAGGGAAAGGGGGCGGTATCATTGAACTGGCTGCACACCTGTATGCTACCGACCATGTACCTTACCTGCTGGAGCGGATTGCGGAACAGACACCGCATGTACACCCGGTATCTTTCTCTTTTGGCAAGCAGGACTCTTTCTGTCCGAGCTTCCAGCAGCTGGAGATAGTACCGTTATCGTCTCCTGCCCTGCTTGCCTACTTACAAGGTAGAGGAATAGATTTGGGGCTGGCAAAAAGAGAATGTAGAGAAGCCCGTTACACCCACAACGGCAAGCGTTACTTTGCCATCGCCTTCCCTAACAGCTCGGGTGGGTTTGAGGTTCGTAACCCCTATTTCAATGGCTGCATCGCGCCCAAGGAAATCTCCCACATCAAACAATCGGGGAAAGCAAGGACTACCTGCTATGTGTTCGAGGGATTCATGGACTACCTTTCCTTTCTGACATTGAGACAGGAAAGCTGCCCGAATTATCCGGAATTGGACGGGCAGGACTACATTGTATTGAACTCCGTATCGAATATAAACAAGGCTCTCTATCCGTTGGGCAATTACGAACGCATCCACTGCTTTTTCGACAACGACCATGCAGGACTGGAAGCACTCCGGCAAATCCGCATGGAATACGGCAGAGACCGGTATATCCGGGACGCTTCGCAGATTTACAGCGAATGCAAGGACTTGAACGAATACTTACAACAGCAGAGAGCCGAAAAGCAGGCGGAAGCCATCCGGATGAAAGTTGAAACAGCAAGCCGACAGAAGGGAAAAGAAGCCACCGGAGAGGAACCTGCCAAACGGGGCAGAGGGCTCAGCATGTAGGGACGGACGCGTGGACTTTTCCATGCTGAAAAAGTCGTAGCTCATTAGGGGATTTTTCGAGCCGCATTACAAGTAACGCTAAAAATCCCCCAATGAGCCAACGGGGTTCCACCCCTCTGGACACCCCCGATGAACGGCTATGCCGCCCCCAAGAGGGGTAAGAAAACAAATGTCTAACGAATCAGAAAGAAAGGAAGAACATGGGATTCGCAGTATTGCATCTTGACAAAGCGCACGGGTCGGACAGCAAGATGTCCGACCACATTGAAAGAAAGACCACCCCGAAGAACGCAGATCCGACACGGACGCATCTCAACCGTGAGCTGATTGAGTTCCCCGGTGGAGTAACCAACCGCAACGAAGCCATCAGCCACAGGCTGAAAAGTGCCGGACTGACACGCAAGATAGGCACCAACCAGGTACGTGCCATCCGCTTCATCCTATCGGGAAGCCCCAAGGACATGAAGCAGATAGAGCAGGCAGGCAAGTTGGATGAATGGTGCAGGGACAGCGTGGAATGGATGAAACGTACCTACGGCAGCGAGAACGTGGTTTCGGCTGTGCTGCACATGGACGAGGAAACACCCCATATCCATGCCACCCTCATCCCTATCGTCCAGACCGAACGCAGAAAGAAGAAATCGGAAAAACTGGTGAAGAAGAACTACCGCAAGAAGCCGAGCGGTGCAGCACGGCTGTCAGCCAATGACATCATGACCCGGCAAAAGCTTAAAGCCTATCAGGACGGGTATGCACTGGCTATGGCAAAATACGGATTGAAACGTGGCATTGTCGGCTCGGAAGCCCGGCATACCACCACCGCCCAATACTACCGTGACCTGCTGAACCAGACAGAGGACATACAGGAAAACATCGGTCTGCTGCTTGCCGAAAAGGAACGGGCGGAAAGCGAACTGGCTAAAATCAAAAGTGAAGCCAGAACCGAACAGTTGAAAAACAAGGCTACGGATGCCATGACAGCCATTGCCAGCGGGGTCGGTTCTCTTTTCGGAAGCGGTAAGCTGAAGGAGCTGGAACAAGCCAACGGAAAACTACAGGGTGAGATAGACAAACGTGACAACCAGATTCGTCTGCTGAACGAGCACATGAGGATGCAGGAAGAGCGTCACAGCACAGAGACACACTGCCAGCAGGAGGTACACCGACAGGAGCTGAACATGAAGGTGAAGAAAATAGAAGAGCTGAACGAAATCATCGGCAAAGTTTTCAAATGGTTCCCCGTTATGAGAGAAATGCTGCAAATGGAGAAGTTCTGCAAGTCGGCTGGATTCACGCAGGAGATGATAGACGTACTTTTGGCTAAAAGAAAACCCATCGTTTGCAGCGGTAAGCTGTACTCCACACAGCATAGGCAGTCATTCAAAATAAAGGATGCGGTCTGCAAGATTGAGGACGATTTGACCGAGGAACATAAGTTGGTGCTGACCATAAACCGACAACCCATAGTACAATGGTTCAAGGAACAATGGGAAAAGTTACAGCAGAATCTTCGTAACTCGGTGCAGAGAGAGCAAAAATCCAGAGGATTCAGGATGTAATCTGATAGTATTTGATTGGATTTCAATAAAATTGCGTATCTTTGCAAGCGGATGGAGGAAACTCTGTCCAGACATATTAGAATTTAGAAGAAGCGTTATGCTTATCTTGTACTTGAAAACGTAGGAAATTTTCAATCTGAATACAAGGATAGCATAGTGGTTCTCACGCTATAGCGTGGGCTGCTATTGTTACATCTGTATTCAAGGTTTCCTACGACCTTCAAGTAAGAGTGTGGCATACAGTTCCACGCTTCGTGGTTTTAACAAAGCCTTGTGGCAACTGAAGGCATAATGGAAATGCTATGAAAAAGATAGTTTTTTTTATCGTCCTATTAACAATTACAATTTCTACATTTGCCCAGAAAGATGTCACTAAATTTATGGGAATTCCTATAGATGGATTCAAGCCTGAAATGATTAAAAAACTTAAAGAGAAAGGATTCGTAAGCTCTACAACCGATAAAGACATTTTAGAAGGTGAATTTAATGGCACACAGGTAAATGTGCATGTAGCAACAAATAACAATAAAGTGTGTCGTATTATGCTATGCGATGCACATCAAATGGATGAAACTGACATCAAAATTAGATTTAATAAATTGTGCCAACAGTTTAAGAACAATTCTAAATATACAAGCCTTGATGATTACACAATTCCAGAAGACGAAGATATATCCTATGAAATGAGTGTAAACAGTAAAAGATATGAAGCCATCTTTTACCAAAACCCTGTAATTGCTGATTCTTTAGCTATCGCTAATGACATAAAAGAGATTATTCTCCAGAAATATTCTGAAAAAGAATTAGAAAATCCCACAGATGACGTTAAAACAGACATAACAAAAATGAGCTTATCATATGCTATGGATTTGATGTCAAAGAAACCTGTATGGTTTATGATTTCTGAGTTCTACGGGAAATATTATATTACCATGTTCTATGATAATGAATACAACAGAGCTAATGGAGAAGATTTATAACAACCTAAAATAATACTTATATGTCAGCATTAAATCAACAAGAATTAGCTATTCATTGTGGAAAAACAACTGATAGCTTTGAAAAATTAAAATCAATTTGTGAAGAGCAAGCTGATGAGTTAAAAACAAAAATAATGTTTTCGACTCAATCTGAAATTGTTGTACCTTTTTGGACTAAAGATTTCCCTGAACTAATCTGTACTGGGACTTTCAGCAAAAACAGTCTTGGAGAAGTTGTATATGAATTAGATTTTTCAGAATCTACTCTTTAAAAACAACCGATAGAGTTATAGCCAAGGAGCATGAGGAAATACACCAACCACTTCCTTATGCTCCTTATTTTTTGTCCATAAAGAAACAATTGAAGGATAAATCTTAAATAATACAAAAACACCCAGTTTTACATTCTTTGGTGTAAAACTGGGTGTTTGTTTTGTAACTTGCTGATTTTCAGTGTTTACTGCGGAGAGACAGGGATTCGAACCCCGGGTACCTCGCGGTACAACGGTTTTCAAGACCGCCGCAATCGACCACTCTGCCACCTCTCCCAAACTTCCTTTCAGAAGTGCTTTTGTTGAAAGCGTTGCAAAGGTACGACTTTATTTTAAATATGCAAGACTTTTGAACAAGAAAAATTAAAGGTTTTATTATATTTGCACTCTCAATCGAAAAAAGCATATGAAACTAAAATGTCTTTTCTTACTGTTACTTTTGGGGATATCCTTTTGTGTACATGCACAAAAGCGCCCCGTCATCCTTGAGAAACAGTTGGAAATCATTAGGAAAGAACCTGATAACGGGGATGCCTTAAAATTTCTATGCCAATACTATTTAAATAAAGGAGATTATTCCAAAACCATCACTTACGCTGAGATTATGAAAAACGTAGCGGACAAGACTAAAAATCCTCTACTCCAACTCTATTCATATATCTACCAAGCACAAGCGCAAATGATGAGCGGACGGGAAAAAATAGCCAAAAAAAACTTGAATCTTTCTCTTGAATTAGCAACCAAACTGAATAATGACTCCACCCTTTGTTCCGTCTATGGTAGTCTCGGACTCTATTCAGCAAATATTGAAACCGATTATTACCGTGCCATACGATGGCTTTATAAAGGTATCCAATTGGCACAACAAAATAATTTCCAACAACAATACGCTTTGCTTTTAGGCAATTTAGCAAATATCTATTACCTCAAAAAAGATACAGCCGGCATCAAATACGCATTAGAATGTTATGAATTAGGACACAGTATGCGTAATCCATACATCATTTATTCCGGTGCAGTAAATTCTGCCTATATGTATTTTTTAATGAAACAGAATGAGGAAGCAATGAAATATATCCATGAAGCCGAAACATTGATGCTGGAAAATGATTTCTACGACCAAGCCCATACCTATAATCTCTTTGGCAATATATTATATGATATGGGTGAATATGCTCAGGCTTTGGAATATTACAAAAAAGCCATGAAGGATAAACAGGCGGCACAAACTTCCTCTATTGTCTATGCCCATTTGGGATATGCACGTATACTAATGCAGCAAAACAAACAACCAGAAGCTATTTTATTGTTAAAACAAGGAATAGCTATTTCTTATGCACGCGTCAACGCCATCCATCGCAATGAACTATACGAAAATCTGTCTACCTGCTATGAGCAATTGCACCAATATCATGACGCACTGAAGTATTATAAAATATTCCGTTTGGAAAACGACAGCCTTTTCAACAAGGACAAAGAAAGAGATTTAAGCGAAATGCGATTCAAATATGACTCTGAGCGGCAGGAAAATTTAATAAAACAAAGCAAACTAGATGTAATGCAGAAAGAACAGCGTATACAGCAACAAACATTTATTCTTATTATCACTGTAATTGTTTTAGGGTTGCTTTATTACCTCTACCGCCGTAAAAACAAACTTTATTTAAGTATTGTCAAGCAAAATCAAGAAGCAATCAAAAGAGAAACGGAACTGAATCGCCGTATAAAAGAATTGGAGACCAATGCCCCCTCCATGGTTTCTACTTCCGAAAAGTATGCTTCCTCCTCACTCACCGATGAGAAAAGTTTAGAACTTTTCCGTACATTAGAGCGTATTATGAGAGAAGAAAAAATTTACAAAGACAATTTTATAACAAAAGACAAAGTAGCGGAAATACTAGGAACTAACCGTACTTATTTATCACGTATCATCAATGAGCAATCCAAATTATCCTTCACTCATTATGTAAATCGTTTCCGTATTGAAGAAGCTATCCGCCTATTATCTGACCCCAATAACGAAACTCCGATGAAAGCCATTTCTGCAGAGTTGGGATTTAACTCCATTTCCACCTTTTATAACCTTTTCCAATCCTCTGTGGGAATGACCCCCTCCCAATATAGAAACAAAGTTATGGAACTCCAAAAAGAGCAATAGATTATCTTTTTGCTCTATTTTTTATTCTGAAAACAGCAATTGCCGATATTTATATAGGTATAGAGAGACATATCTAAGATATTATCCCTTACTTTGCGGTATGAACATTAATCAAAATTTAAATAATACGTAATGAAAAAGAAGTTTTTTTTAAGTTGCCTCTTAATCGTTATGGCATTGCTTCCGGCAGTTGCCCAGATTCAAGATCCGGTACAATTCAAAACCGAGTTAAAGACGATTTCCGATACGGAAGCACAAATAGTATTCACTGGTAAGATTGACGCCGGATGGCACGTTTATTCCACGGACCTTCCTTCGGGAGGTCCTATCTCCGCTACTTTCAACGTAGACAAGATAGAAGGAGTAGAATTAGTAGGGAAGCTCACTCCACAAGGTAAAGAAATTGAAAACTTCGACAAGGTGTTTGAAATGAAATTACGTTACTTTGAGAACACTGCCATTTTCATTCAGAAACTAAAAATAACTGGCGCTACCTATATGATAGAAGGTTATATGGAATTCGGTGCCTGCAACGATGAAAACTGTCTGCCTCCTACTGAAGTTTCTTTCTCTTTCTCCGGAAAAGGAGTTGCCGCTGCTACTACAAGCAAGACTACTGAACCCGCAAAAACAGAAACAGCCATAACGGAAGTTCCTGTAGCGGAAACAGCTACTGCAACTACCGCAACAGATAGTGCTACAACTACCGCCCTGATCGGCAATGACACTGCTGTCCAAGATTACTGGACTCCGGTTATCCAAGAGTTGAACGCATTTGGCGAAACGACATCACAACAAGACCGTTCATGGATTTACATCTTCTTTGCCGGATTTATCGGTGGATTACTAGCCTTATTTACGCCCTGTGTATGGCCTATCATCCCAATGACGGTAAGTTTCTTTTTAAAACGTAGCAAAGACAAAAAGAAAGGAATCCGTGATGCATGGACATATGGTGCTTCTATTGTAGTGATCTATGTATTATTAGGTCTTGCCATAACCTTAATATTCGGTGCCAGTGCTTTGAATGCACTTTCCACAAATGCTATTTTTAACATATTCTTCTGCTTGATGCTAATTGTATTCGCAGCCTCTTTCTTTGGAGCATTCGAACTTACTCTTCCTTCAAAATGGAGCAACGCAGTAGACAGTAAAGCGGAACAGACCAGTGGTTTGTTAAGTATCTTCTTGATGGCATTCACCCTATCTTTGGTTTCATTCTCATGTACAGGCCCTATCATCGGCTTTTTGTTAGTAGAAGTTTCCACCACAGGTAGTGTGATTGCCCCTGCCATCGGTATGTTAGGTTTCGCCATTGCACTGGCATTACCGTTCACTCTGTTTGCCATGTTCCCATCCTGGTTGAAATCCATGCCTAAATCAGGTGGCTGGATGAATGTAATTAAAGTCGTATTAGGCTTCCTCGAACTTGCGTTTGCTTTGAAATTCCTGTCGGTTGCTGACTTGGCTTATGGATGGGGGATTCTAGACCGTGAGACATTCCTTGCTTTATGGATTGTGATTTTCGCTTTGCTAGGCTTCTATCTGTTGGGTAAGATCAAATTCCCTCACGATGATGATGATGATAAAGTAGGTGTTGCCCGTTTTTTTATGGCTCTTATCTCACTTGCATTTGCTGTATATATGGTACCGGGCTTATGGGGTGCTCCTTTGAAAGCTGTCAGCGCATTTGCTCCTCCCATGAATACACAAGACTTCAACTTATATACCAATGAAGTACATGCGCAGTTTGATGACTACGATGCCGGTATGGAATATGCAAAACGTACCGGAAAACCGGTAATGCTCGACTTTACAGGTTACGGATGTGTAAATTGCCGTAAAATGGAAGCCGCTGTATGGACTGATCCGAAAGTAAACAAGTTGATGACTGAGGACTATGTACTGATAACATTGTTCGTTGATAACAAAACCCCGTTGCCCGAACACATCAAAGTGATGGAAAACGGTAAGGAACGTACACTACGCACGATCGGTGATAAATGGAGTTACTTGCAACGTTCTAAATTCGGTGCCAACGCACAACCTTTCTATGTATTGATTGACAATGAAGGAAAACCGTTGAATAAATCATATTCATATGATGAGGATATAGATAAATATGTTGACTTCCTCCAGACCGGATTACAAAACTATAAAAAATAACCAAAGTGTGTCAAAAGTCGAAGGGGTGTCAAAACTAAATAAACCTATCATTCTATTCATTCAGAATATTCTTTAATGAAAAATATTCTGAAAATCAACGAAAAGGAAAAGACAAACGAAATGATAGTTTTATTCGAGTTTTGATACACTTTCAAAAAGATTTTTGCAAGACCCCTTAATAATTATCTACTATGATCGCCAAACCAGAAAGAGAGCAAATCATTGCCCTTATAAATCGCGAGGTCGTTCCGGCTATCGGGTGCACAGAACCCATAGCCGTAGCCCTTTGTGTAGCAAAAGCAACAGAAACACTAGGTAAAAGACCTGAAAGGATTAAAGCTTTACTCAGCGCCAATATTCTTAAGAACGCCATGGGAGTAGGCATCCCGGGGACAGGAATGATTGGACTACCTATCGCTATCGCCTTAGGGGCATTAATCGGGAAATCCGAATATCAATTGGAAGTCTTAAAAGACAGCACTCCTGAAGCCGTAGCAGAGGGTAAAAAACTAATTGACTCACAAGCTATCTCTATCGGGCTGAAAGAGAATATAGAAGAAAAGTTATATATCGAAATTATCTGTGAAGCTGACGGTGATAAAGCAACGGCCATTATTGCTTGCGGGCATACCAATTTTATATATGTGGCCTTTAACAACCAAGTTTTACTAAACAAACAAACTACCGCCGCCTGCAATGAGGATGCAAAAAAACCGGAGTTGAACTTGCGAAAAGTGTACGATTTTGCCACCACCACACCATTGGATGAAATTCGTTTTATTCTTGAAACCAAACGTTTGAACAAAGCGGCAGCAGAACGTTCTTTCAAAGGAAACTACGGTCACGAATTAGGCAAAATTCTGAAAAGTAGCAAAAGTGAAGAACAAATATTGGGAAGTAATACATTTACCCACATCCTTTCTTATACCTCGGCAGCTTGCGATGCACGTATGGCGGGAGCCATGATTCCTGTCATGAGCAATTCGGGAAGCGGGAACCAAGGAATTACAGCTACCTTACCGGTAGTAGTCTATGCCGAAGATAACCATAAATCAGAAGAAGAATTGATCCGCGCACTGACACTCAGTCACCTAACAGTGATTTACATCAAACAAAGCTTGGGGCGTCTGTCTGCACTATGCGGTTGTGTAGTAGCTGCAACAGGTTCTAGCTGTGGTATCACTTATTTGATGGGAGGCACTTATGAGCAAATCACTTTTGCTGTACAGAATATGATCGCCAACCTGACGGGTATGATTTGTGACGGAGCCAAACCCAGTTGTGCTCTGAAATTAAGCAGCGGTGTCTCTACCGCTGTATTTTCAGCCATATTAGCGATGGAACATAAATGCGTATCTTCTGTAGAAGGTATCATTGATAATGATGTGGACCGTAGCATCCGCAACCTTACCAGAATCGGTTCACAAGGCATGAATGAAACCGATAAACTAGTATTGGATATTATGACACACAAACAATGTGATTAAAGGTATATATAAAGATAAGAGAGCTAAAAACGAATCAGACACGGTGTTTATACAATCCGTGTCTGATTTTATTTCTCACTCCACCAACATGTCTTTATATTGGGTATGCCGGGTAAAAAACATTTTTGCAAAAGAACAAGTAGGACATATTTTAAGCCCTACGACCGAAGCATATCTCACAGCGGCCTCGGTCAAAGCCTGAGCTATTCCCTGCCCCTCCAACTGTGGGGGAACTATTGTATGAAGGATATCCAAAACTCCGTTCTTTTCATCATATTGCAAATAGGCGATTTGTCCCGATTCAAATACTTCGAAACGGTCTACTTTCTCGTCATGTATAACTGTATGTTCCATTCTATATTGATTTTAATGTATGACTATTATTAATAAAAACAATAATAAAATGGAATTGTTTTTACTCATAGATGAAATCTGTTACAGAACGTATGTCTGTTGACGAAACTCCGATACAAACCTTAAATGGCACTATAAAATATTGAAAACTATCTACCTTGTTTATATTGGAAAGCCGAAGGTAGTATACCAAATTCTTCCTTAAAATATCGACTGAAATATTTCGGATTATTAAAACCCACCTGATAGGCTATTTCTGAAATATTCTGTTGACTTCCACGGAGTAATTGGGCAGCCCGCTTTAAACGAATTATACGAATAAACTCGATAGGGGTCTTACCGGTAATAGCCAATAACTTTTTATATAAATGAACGCGGCTCATCCCTAATTCCTTGCTTAGCTCTTCTACAGACAAATCGCTGCGTGCAATATTATCCTCTACATATTTCACAGCATGATTTATCAGTTTTTCATCCATCGAAGTTATGGCAGTCCCACTAGGTTTGAGATCAATATAAGCATGATTCCAAACCGTTTTCAACTCCAGTTCACTTTTTTCTTCAGGAACAGCGGTCACCATTTCCTGTACCCCCTCCGGTGGAATAATATGAGTTATCATCTCATTACTCTCACCCTCAACCAATTGAATCACCGTTGCTCTTTGTGGAGCAACGGCAGAGATTGTTTCTATATTTTTTTCTTCTGCAATTTCTTCCGTATTACCAGATTCTAATCTTCGAATATCCTCCTCCAGTCCTTCTATTGTTATTATATGGTTCAGTTCTTCTTTCGATTCCTCCCCGACATTAGACGCCACATAAGACTCCGGAACTTGAAGTGTGGAAATATCTTCTACCGACTTATCTACAACTTGCACCTGTTCTATCTTCATCGGTTTACCCCCAGAACGTTTTACTGGAATATGGATAATAAAAACACAACCGACAGGGGTATTATCCATTACGTTCACCGTGCCATCGTGAAGCGTGACAAAATCACGTACAATACTCAGACTACCTCCGCCACCTGAGAAGCTCATATCCGGATAATCCACTTGATAAAAATGTCCGAAAATGCGTTCTCTGTCTTCTTTTTTAATGCCGATCCCTGTATCAGCCACTCTGATTTCCAGCATTTCCCGAGAATCCTGTCCTTCCACTAAACTGACAGACACATCAACTCTTCCACCACTGCAAGTAAATTTAAAAGCATTGGAAAGCAGACTCATCATCACTTCCCTCATTTTATCCCCATCAAACAACATATTCAATGAGGAAACAGCTGAATAAAAAGTGAGAGAAACATCTTTCTGTTCAGACAAAGAGATAAAAGAATCACAAATCGTATGAATATAAGAGATGATATCATCATCAGACAAACTTAAATAATATCCATTCACATCAATTTTCCTAAAATCCAACAACTGATTTACAAGATTCAACAACCTTACCGCATTGCGTTGCACTATATTTAATTTATCCATCAGAACAGCATCCGATTGATATTCCTTCATCAGCGTTTCCAACGGTGAGATAATAAGAGTGAGCGGAGTACGTAGTTCATGGCTGACATGAGTGAAAAACTTCAAATTCATATCTGCCTTCTCCTGATTCCTCTCTATTTCTTGCTTTATTTGCTGTATCTTAAATTTATTCCGTTCTCCACGCAGAACCCAATAGCATCCCAATACCAATACAGCAACCACCAAAAGGCTATAAACAATATATGCCCAAACGGAACGCCAAAAAGGAGGATAGATAACAATTTTCAATGAAGCTTCTTCATCTCCACCATATCCGTCACTGTTGACTGCTTTCACTTTCAGCATATAAGTTCCGGGGGCTAGATTAGTATAAGTCACTTTGTCATAGGTAGTAGTCATCCAATCCTCATTGAAACCTTTCAGCCTATAAGCATACTCCGTTTTTTCCGGCAAAATATAGTTATCAGAAGCAAATTGTACACTGAACATATTCTGCTCATAACTCAATTTTATCTGATCTACCTTGTTCAACGCCTTATCCAAAATCACCCTACCTTCATATTCCTCACCCACCCCTACTTCTTCATTGAACAAGAACAAACGGGTAAACATCACGCTGGGACATTTTTTATTGTATTTTATATCATCCGGGCGGAAACGGTTAATGCCATACAGCCCTCCCATAAAAATTTCTCCAGAAGACAATTTTTTAATGGAACGCAGGTTGAACCCACTATTTTGCAAACCATCTTTATCATCATAAACACAACTATGAAAAATATAGCGCCCTGTTTTTAAATCTACTGCCGGTATAACATTAGTTATTCCACGTGCTGTAGTCACCCATATATTTTCATTACCATCTTCTACTATTCCAGAAATGATAGGGCTGGAAACTCCTTGCTCCACTCCTAATATAATCAGTTCATCCGTTTCGGGATTATAAACATTCAGCCCCTCACATGTACCAATCCATATCAATCCACGGCTATCCTCATACACCTGACTTATATTCTGATCAGAAAAATATTCCTTACCAGATTTAGTACCTTCCAGATTAACCACTTTTTTAGTTTCAATATCCAATTCCGAAAGTCCCTGAACGGTGCCAATCCACAAAGAGCCCTCTTTTCCCATACACAAAGAGGAAACATAATCGGATATCAAGCCGGCCGAAGTTGTATTATAAGTGGTGAACAAACCCGTCTTGGGATTCAAACTCTGCACTCCCCCACCCAATGTACCTATCCATATAATCCCCTGCTTATCTTCAGCCAAAGCCAATACATTATTATGAGCCAAAGAATTTTGCCGTTCCGGTATGTTTTTTTTATAATGAATAATACGACCGTTATCATAACGAATCAGGCCTCCCCCCAAAGTACCAATCCAAAGTTTCCCATCACTAGCTTTCAAAATGCAAACAATGGCATCAGTAATGAGTTTATCCGTACCTTTCTGTGGAAAAGCAGCCCGATTGCCAGTCACGGAATTCCAATATATGATACCGACATCGTTGATACCCAGCCACACATAGCCCTCTTTGTCTTCTTCAATGCAACTAATATCTCCCATATACTCTGCACCAAATTTAAAAGCACACTCATTAAAATAGGAAATTCCTTTTTTATAAGTCCCCACCCACATAGTTTCACTGGAATCCTCGTATAGAACCATTACTGTATTATTTTGCAAGCTACGTTCATCACCTGCCTTGTTCCGCAACTGCCTCACTTCCCCTGTCTTCTTATCTAATATATCAATGCCATCCTGATCTGTTCCTATCCATATACGCCCCTGCTTATCCTGTGATACAGCACGGACCATGTTATGAGACCGACGCTTGATAATATTTGTCAGCCAAGACAGCCACTTCTTCTGCTCCGGACTATAAACCCATATTCCAAATGGACTATACATCCATATATCATTATCACGATCTACAAACAGAGTGAAAATTCCCTGCTTGTCAGTTCCCAACTCCCTAGCTAAATCATCCTGCTGCCATTTAATCTTATTTGTCCGAGTATCCAGACAAACAAGCCTCCCGGTATTATATACCAACAAGATTCCCTCTCTACATTCTACAATGTCCGTAATATCACCTTCTGGCAACTGATGAGTATCAAACAAAAGCGGATATAGTAATTGAGATTCCGGAATGTACAAATAACAGCCTTTTCCTTTTATATAAAACCACATATTTTTATTATGGTCTATATATACTAATGCAGGAGTTCCGTCAATACCGACTTCACATAGCCATGCATGCACCTCCCTATTAAATGTTTCTGATTCCGAGTTGTAAATGGCATAACCCACACCGGTAAGAATCCATAAGTTTCCTTTATAATCTTCTTGTATGCTTTTGATATAATTATCAGGTAAAGAAGCCGGATCGGCATTATAACTACGAAACAAAGTCATCTGACACCCGTCATACCGATTCAACCCAGAAGCTGTGGCAAACCACATAAAACCTTCGGAATCTTTAAAGATATCAAGAACTTGATTGTTTGACAGACCATCTTTCACCTCCAAATGTTTAAACATGAATTCACTTGCATACATTAGACTAGAAAAGCATAATAATGTAATGATCAAACATTTTTTTCTTATTCCCATAGATTTTAAAGGCTAATTATTTTTATTCCACTGCAAATGAAGCAAAAAGCTTGATAACAGACAAACTAATATCGGCTTTTTTATCATTCGATACCCACAATATGTTTCATTTTTCCTATTTTTGCAATTGAAATGAAAGCATTAACGGATACACAATACATACGACAGCTTGTCTCGGAGGGAGAACACTGTCATCAGGATTTTAAATTCGAGATTTCGGACGCACGCAAAATAGCCCGCAGCCTTTCCGCATTCGCCAATACCGAGGGCGGCAGGCTATTAATAGGAGTAAAGGACAATGGCAAAATAGCAGGAGTCCGCTCTGACGAAGAAATATATATGATAGAAGCAGCAGCAACCATGTATTGCAAGCCCAAAGTCGAACTGGAAACGCAGACTTACAAGGTAGAAGGAAAGACTGTATTGGAAATACGTATTAACGAAACGGTTTCTAAACCTGTATATGCCCTAGATGAAATGGATAAGCCATGGGCCTATATCCGCATCAAAGACGAAAACATACTGGCCACTCCCGTCCATCTAAAGATGTGGCAACACAGCAAGAAACCTGAAGGAGCACTTGTAACATTTACCGAAAGAGAGCAACGGTTACTGGATGTCTTGAAAGAAAAAGAAAAACTTTCATTAAATCAATGTTGCAAACTTTGCAGATTAAACCACAAGACAACTTGTGAACTATTAGCAGACTTTATCCGTTTTGGTCTAGTGGAACTTGTTTTCCATGGACATAAGTTCTATTTTAAATTAAACAAGGAATAAGTAAAATGGATATACTGACCCTATTAATCAGCAGAGTGAATGATGTGCTTTGGACTTACATTTTGATCATCATGCTGTTAGGATGTGCGTTTTGGTTTACTTTTAAAACAAATTTCGTACAATTCCGCATGATAAGAGAAATGGTACGTCTATTAGGTGATTCTACCGGCAAGACAGAAGGTCGCGAACACCATATTTCCTCTTTTCAAGCTTTTGCCGTTTCCATAGCTAGTCGCGTGGGAACAGGTAATTTAGCAGGAGTTGCCACCGCTATTACTTTGGGTGGTCCGGGTGCTGTTTTCTGGATGTGGGTAATTGCTCTTTTGGGTGCCAGCAGCGCTTTTATTGAGTCCACATTGGCCCAATTATATAAAGTACACGGACATAATTCTTTCGTTGGCGGGCCAGCTTATTACATGAAAAAAGGATTAAAACAGCCATGGATGGGAGTTTTGTTTGCCTTTCTGCTTATCTTTACTTTTGGATTTGCTTTTAATTCAGTACAAAGCAATACCATTTGCGCTGCTTTCGAGGAAGCATTCAATATTCCTCCCAGCTTAATGGGAGTGATACTTACCTCGCTCACATTAGTTATCATCTTCGGAGGTATTCAGCGTATTGCCAAAGTAAGTAGCATTATTGTTCCTGTCATGGCATTGGGATACATCTTTTTATCCCTTTTCATCGTAATTGTGAATGCAAAGCATTTGCCAGAAGTTATTGAATTGATTATAGCGAATGCCTTTGGCTGGGAACAGGCATTGAGCGGAGGTATAGGCATAGCATTAATGCAAGGAATCAAACGTGGATTATTCAGCAATGAGGCCGGTATGGGTTCCGCACCCAATGTAGCGGCAAGTGCCGATGTTACCCATCCTGTAAAACAAGGATTAATTCAGACATTGGGAGTCTTTACCGATACACTTGTCATATGTACCTGCACTGCTTTCATCATTCTTTTCAGCGGAGGGGCCTCCACTAAAGAAGTCAATGGAATAAAACTTACTCAAATGGCACTAAATAATGAAATAGGCAACATTGGGACTATTTATGTAGCGGTGGCAATTCTGTTTTTCGCCTATAGCAGCATTTTGGGAAATTATTATTACGGTGAAGCCAATGTACGCTACATAACTCATCAGAAATGGGCTATCCCCATTTATCGTATATCAGTGGGGGGGATGGTTATGTTTGGGGCATTAGCCAGTCTGGACCTGGCATGGAGCCTGGCCGATATGGCAATGGGATTTATGACTATCTGTAACTTGATAGCCATTACTTTACTAGGGAAATATGCATTCCGTCTATTGGAAGACTACCGAATTCAAAAACGCAACGGGGTCAAAAATCCAGTTTTCACCAAAGACAGAATGAAAGACATTGAAAATGATTTGGAATGCTGGTAACACAAAGCAATAAAACAAAACCCCGGCATCAACCATTCAATAAAAATGATAAATAGTAAAACAAAAGGATTTTAATCAAAAATGTTTCAGTTTTTATCGCTATCTTTGCAGACAGGAAAACAATATAATTTAAGAACACAATGAGCATATTTTCAAAATTATTTGGTAAAAAACAGACAGAAGGAGAAGAAACAAGCCACGTAGGTGGTATGGAAGACTTCATGACACTGATCCGTGTATATTATCAGTCTGTAATGGCCTGCAATATAGGTATCACAAATATTAATTTTTTGCCAGATATGGCAGTTTTCAAACGTACACTCAAAATACCGACCCAAAACAACAAGTTGGGAATTGCTGAGAAATCACGCTGCAAAAAGATGTTAGTAGAACTTTATGGTTTAAGTGATGATTTCTTTAAAGAAATTGACGGTTCTATAAAAAAGAATTGCAAGAATGTAAATGATGTCAAGACTTATCTTTTTATGTTCCAAGGATTCAGCAATGACTTGATGATGCTGATAGGTAATTTGATGCAATGGAAATTCCGTATGCCCAGCGTAATGAAAAAAATGTTACGTAACATGACCGAGAAAACAATTCATGATATCATGACCAAGACCGACTGGAAAGACGAAAGCGTGCACAAGACCTGTGTTGCCATTCGTAAATACAAACAAGCCTTAGGATATTCTGAAAACTGGATGACGGAATATGTGTATAACATCGTATTACTGGCTAAAAAAGAACCAAAGCCAAAAGAATAATCATTAAAGATTTTATGAAATCCTTATTAAATATAGAAGAACATCCATTAGAGCCTTTTTTACCGGCTAACGCCAAACTGCTGATGTTAGGTAGTTTTCCCCCACAAAAGAAACGATGGAGCATGGAATTCTTTTATCCCAATCTGCAAAATGATATGTGGCGTATTTTTGGAATAATATTTTTCCAAAACAAAGAGCACTTTCTGAATCCTGATAAAAAAGTGTTTGACAAGGAACGTATTATTGATCTCTTAAATAAAAAAGGTATCGCACTTTATGATACCGCTTCAGCTGTTCGCCGTTTACAGGACAATGCCTCAGACAAATTTCTGGAAGTTGTAGAACAGACAGATATCAGTTTGCTACTGAAGCAGATTCCAATGTGCAAGGCTATTGTAACCACAGGACAAAAAGCAACGGATATTATTCGTGAACAAATAAAGGTGAAAGAACCCGTTGTAGGAACCAGCGAACCTTTTGAATTCGAAGACCGGATAATGCGATTATACAGAATGCCTTCGTCCAGCCGTGCCTACCCGTTGCCCATTGAAAAAAAATCAGCAATTTACCGGATCATGTTCAATGAATTAGGTCTATTAAACGAATAATGGGCAATATTTTTTCATAAATAGGTTTGTATATTCCAAATATTACACTATCTTTGCAGCCGCAAACACGGGAGTAGCTCAGTTGGTAGAGCACCGGTCTCCAAAACCGGGTGTCGGGAGTTCGAGCCTCTCCTCCCGTGCAAAAAAGATTATTCAATGCCAAACCATCGAATAATCTTTTTTATATCTTCTATTTTCTTAAGGAATTTGCAAAAGTTTATGAGTTTGTAAGCTCAACCGCCACTCAGGATGTTGCAAAATGTAAGCAATCACTTCTTCCGTATTAGCACAAGAACAAGGTTGCAAAAAATAATGACTAGCAGACAAATCCAAATAAGCAGAAACATCCTGCCCCACATAAACCACTTTCACCTCATCTATACGATCTAGATTTATTTTCGCCCCTTCTTTAGGGGAACAAGTAACCCAATCTATATTTTCAGGCAACCGACAAGTGCCGTTTGTCTCAATACAAACATACTTTCTTTCATGATGCAATGCATCAACTAATTTTTCATCAATCCACAATCCTGGCTCACCACCAGTCAGTATTACTACTTGAGTCGAATATTTTGCCACTTCCATTGCAATATCCTCATCACTCATCAATGTCCCCTCTTCATGCTGAGTATCACAAAAAGGACATCTCAAATTGCACCCGGAAAAACGTACAAAAACGGCAGGTATCCCAGTATGATATCCCTCCCCCTGTAAACTATAAAATATTTCATTAATCCTTCTCATAGATAACGGTATTTCCTTCTGACTCGCGGACTTCAACCTTGAAACAAGTGGGAATTTGCTCACATACCCAGCGTGCAATATTTTCAGCTGTAGGATTAAGAGAAACAACCTCATTCAAATTCTGATGATCCAAACGCCCCATCACCGTTTCCTTGATATGCGTAAAATCCACCACCATACCATCCTCGTTCAAAACCTCGGAACGACAATAAACGGTAATAATCCAATTGTGACCGTGCAAATTCTCACATTTACTTCTATACGACAGCTTCAAGCTATGGGAAGCTGAAATTTCCATTCGTTTAATTACTGTATACATAGCATTTAATTATAATAAGAAAGAACTCACACCTAATGTCACCTCGGTGCTACAGGACGCAAAGATACACCATAAAAAAGAATAATATAAAAAGGACACAGCATTTTTTTGTTTTTTGGTCTATATTTGCATCTATGAAAATACTATATACCATTGTAGGAACGACCTCACTCATATTAGGCATTATCGGCATATTTCTTCCTTTACTGCCTACCACCCCCTTTTTATTACTGACAGCTGCCATGTATTTCCGCAGTTCACCACGCTTGTATTATTGGCTCATCCAACAAAAATATTTAGGAAGCTACATCCGCAATTTCCGCGAGCATAAAGCAATACCTTTACATGCCAAGATCGTTTCCGTATCATTAATATGGATTACCCTAAGCTATTGCGCCATCTGGATACTACCCTACATTTGGGCAAGAATCCTGTTCCTGATTATTGCAATCAGTACCACCTGGCACATAGTATCCTATAAAACATTAAAACAGTAAACAATCCTCAACAGATATATGTAATAGTAAAAAGATCATATTCGAATAGCACGGGAAAAACAGCTAATAAAGACGTTAAAAAAGTTTTTTAAACGATAAACGATAAATTTAGGACGAAATATTTTCGTGTTTGCTCCCAATCCTTTATATTTGTGTACAATTTTGGTATAAAATGACTGAAGAAGACAAAAAGCTATTAAATACTTTCGAGGCAAAACTGAGGCATTTTATGTATTTGCATGATGAATTGAAACATGAAAATGCAAAGTTAAAGCAACTTCTCACTGAAAAAAACGAGGAGGTGAGACGATTGGAGAATAGCCGGAAAGAATTAGAAGTAATGTATACCAATTTGAAAATGGCCAGGACAATCAGTATTCATGATAAAGATATCAATGATACAAAACAACGGTTGTCAAGGCTTGTGCGTGAAGTCGACAAATGCATCGCTTTATTAAACGAATAGAAGAAGTTGAACAATAAAACGATAGTATTATGGACGATATGATGAAGATACATCTACTGATTGACAACGAACGATACCCGATGACCATTCGTCGTGAAGATGAACAGTTATACAGGGACGCTGCCAAACAGATTGACAATAAACTAAACAAATACCGTAGTTATTACCCCGATTTCAGCCCCGCAAGGCATTGGGCAATGGCTGCACTGGAGTTGGCTTTCGAAAATATTTCTATGAAAGACAGGAATGATACTGCGCCTTATCAGGAAAAATTACAGGAGCTAACCAAAGAACTTGAAAAACAGATCAGTAACAGAGAGTAATAGTTTAGAATTAATAAGGATATTCACGCACAGCTATACTGTCAAGAGAAGGGTTCTTAACAGATAGATTGTGCGTTTTTTATTTATATATAAATTAATAACAATGATAACAACGGTAATAATAGCAATTGTGTGTTTCGCTGTAGGTGGTGGCCTATCATACATGCTTTTCAGATATGGCCTGAAATCTAAGTATGACATCATCATCAAAGAAGCACAGACGGAAGCTGAAGTAATTAAAAAAAACAAGCTTTTGGAAGTAAAAGAAAAATTCCTGAACAAAAAAGCTGATCTGGAAAAAGAAGTCGCCTTACGCAACCAAAAGATTCAGCAGGCCGAAAATAAACTAAAACAACGCGAACTGATGTTGAACCAAAAACAGGAAGAGGTCCAACGCAAACGTACAGAAGCGGAAGCTATCAAAGAAAATCTAGAAGCTCAAATTGTCATCATAGACAAGAAAAAGGATGAACTGGATAAATTACAAATGCAAGAACGTGAAAAACTGGAAGCTCTTTCCGGTCTTTCTGCCGAGGAGGCCAAAGAACGCCTGATTGAATCTTTGAAAGAAGAAGCGAAAACACAGGCTGCTTCCTATATTAACGACATTATGGACGACGCCAAGTTGACAGCTAATAAAGAAGCTAAACGTATCGTTATCCAGTCTATCCAACGAGTAGCCACAGAAACTGCTATCGAAAACTCTGTAACCGTATTCCATATTGAATCGGACGAAATAAAAGGACGCATCATCGGTCGTGAAGGGCGTAACATCCGAGCTTTAGAAGCAGCAACCGGCGTCGAAATTGTTGTAGATGACACTCCCGAGGCTATTGTACTTTCAGCGTTTGACCCTGTACGCCGCGAAATTGCCCGCTTAGCATTACACCAACTGGTTACTGATGGACGTATCCACCCGGCACGCATTGAAGAAGTGGTAGCTAAAGTACGCAAACAGGTAGAAGAAGAAATTATTGAGACTGGTAAACGTACCACTATTGATTTAGGTATTCATGGCCTACACCCTGAATTAATCCGCATTATCGGTAAGATGAAATATCGTTCCTCATACGGTCAGAACCTTCTACAACACGCTCGTGAAACAGCCAATCTTTGCGCTGTGATGGCTTCTGAATTAGGTTTGAATCCTAAAAAAGCAAAACGTGCTGGATTACTGCATGATATAGGTAAAGTACCTGATGAAGAACCAGAATTGCCGCACGCATTGTTAGGCATGAAGATAGCCGAAAAATATAAAGAGAAACCAGATATCTGTAACGCTATCGGTGCTCACCATGACGAAACAGAAATGACTAGCCTGCTGGCTCCTATCGTACAGGTATGCGATGCCATTTCAGGCGCACGTCCAGGCGCTCGTCGTGAAATTGTAGAAGCTTATATCAAGCGTTTGAATGATCTAGAACAATTAGCTATGTCTTATCCAGGGGTAACAAAAACTTATGCCATCCAAGCTGGCCGCGAATTACGTGTGATTGTAGGTGCCGACAAGATTGACGACAAACAAACTGAAAGTTTATCCGGTGAAATTGCGAAGAAGATTCAAGACGAAATGACTTATCCGGGACAAGTGAAGATTACAGTCATCCGCGAAACACGTGCCGTAAGTTTTGCCAAATAAAAATCAGAAACTAGAAACTCAACTATAATCCCTCTTTTTCTTTAGAAGGAAGAGGGATTTTTCATTTTACATTCTCATATTTTATCCACAGACTGGACAAATTCAAGAAAAAATAAATTTCTAATTGCCAAGCAGTAAATCATCTAATCTCTCATTTAAACTATGTAGAACATAAAATAAGATCAAACTATGAGACTTAACAGTATGCTAGCCACAGTGCTTATTTTCCTTTGCTCTTTAGTAATTTCATCGTGCAGCAATGATGAACTTGCTCCCATCTCCTTAAAAAATAGAGAAACAGCAAATATAAAATTAAACTATCCTAATAATCAGACATACTCTTTTCCCTTGCAAGGAGGAGACGGGAATTATGAAATAAGCTGCGATAAACCGGAAATTATAGAAACTAAAATGATTTCTTCTTGTGACATATCCATAAAAGCATTAGCATTAGGTGAAGCAATTATTACTGTAAAAGATCAATCAGGAAACACACTTGACATTCATGTAATAGTAGACTATTACACCGATAATTACATTGTAAGCAAACAGGATATATTTCTTACAGGAGATTTAAAAGACTCTGAAAAACAAACAATTAAAGAAAAAGCATTAGCTACAATACCAGTAAAAACAGGAGGAGGATACAAATTTATCTATACGGATGCAGAAATAGCAAGAGGCAAAGTACTGGTTTATCAAGAAAAGTTTGGAGACAAAGCTATAGAAGGTAGTTTTGAAAGAAAGTCCAATGAAATAGAAAATGAACAATGGGGGACAAAACATCTCATCTCATTTGATTTAACTCTTCCAGAACAGCCCAAAAGAACATTTATAATTTCCGAATATATACCTTCTTCCAGGACTTCCCCCATAGTCCTCATGGCTTTTTTTGAAGATTTAAAAAAGACATTCACTATAGATTATCCGACTGTCGAGCAAGTTTATACCGAGCAAGTATTAACTGTACCGTCACATTTATATTACTAATATATTATCTTTCTTTCCAAAAGGAAAGAGCATTCATTCTTGTTATATGGGGCAGATGAAGTTCCACCCCATATAACAAGAATGATCCCCCATTCCTCCAATATCCCCATTTATAAAAACATTCTTGGCCAAAAATTTATTTTTGAAGTATTTGTTTTTCTTCAAACATTTTTTTTGCACAGACATACCCTTCCTCATATAAATCGGTCAGTTTCTTTATATCTGTTTCAATACGATCCACTTCCATCGGCTTTTCAGGACGAATTACCACAATCCTGCCCTTGTCTTCCAATTGCTCTACTAAATCAAGCTGTTCGTTGTAAATACGGCAACGTTTACTTAAAACCACGCGCAAACGAGGGTATTTTTTATAGATAAAATGAGGAATTTTCATATCCTTTCCTTTTTTGCGATATCCCCGATTACGGGTAAGTACCACTACATTTTTATCATATCCTTGTTCAATAGCACGCAACACAGGAATAGAATCCACAATTCCCCCATCAAGCATCGGCTCACCATCTACATAAGCTATAGGACAAACATAAGGAAGACTGCTGGACGCCTTAGCTATGGCAATAATACGTCGAGGATCATGTTTCTCTTCCAAATAACACGCCCTACCCGTAATGCAATTAGTAGTCACCATTTCAAAACGAGCAGAATTTTCAGCATATGTTTTATAATCATAAGGAAGAATTTCCTTAGGAAAATGTTCATAAAGCAATTCCTGATCAAGAATACTGTGCTTACGCCATAAATGCTTTATGCCGATATAATGATATTTCTCCAATAAATCAATATTACTAAACTTAGCTCTACCACGCTGGCGAGACATATATGAAAGACCATTGCACGCTCCGGCAGAAACTCCTACCCCATACGGAAACCAAACCTTCTTATCCATCATATAGTCTAATACCCCGCAGGTAAAAACTCCGCGCATACCTCCGCCTTCCAGTACCAGTCCTGTTTTATCATCTATTTTCATAATCAATGTTGAGGAACAAATCTATCCTTGAAAGAGTTCAGTGCAAAGTTAACCTTTTCAAAGTATTTAGCCGTATCTTTTATATTTATTAAATAATTGCATTCCATCATAAAAATCAATCAAATTCTCCTTCATTGATAAATTACTGAATGGCAACTTATCAAGGAAATATAAGAGAAACCTGTGAAATTAGAAAAGCAAGATTGACAAATGATAAAAATAAAGCCGAAATCGATTAAAAAATCAAATAAGCAAATAGTACTTTTAAGATTATAATTATTACATTTGCAACACAGTTCAATAAATATTCAATTAAAATAAAGTTAACCATGTTTGATTCCGCAACTTATCAAAGACGCCGTCAGGCACTTAGAAATAAAGTGCAAAATGGTATTATCCTTATACTAGGTAATAATGAAGCTCCGGCAAACTATCCGGATAACACATATAAATTCCGTCAGGACAGTTCATTCCTCTACTTCTTCGGTCATTCTCACCCCGGATATGCAGGTGTAATAGATATAGAAGCAGGAGAAGATTATTTCTTCGGAAATGATGTAGATATGGACGACATTATCTGGATGGGGCCCCAACCCAGTGTGAAAGAATTGGCTGCACAAGTAGGTATTCAGAAAAGTTTTCCTTTCCCCCAGCTAAAAGAAGTGGTAAAAAAAGCTATCACACAAGGGAGAAAAGTACATTTCCTTCCTCCCTACCGATTCGATAATATGATGCTCTTAGAAGACTTAACCGGTATCCGTGCGGCTATAGTAAAGAAATATGCTTCTGTAGAATTGATAAAAGCTGTAGTTGATTTACGTTCTGTAAAAGAAGCTTGCGAAATAGCAGAAATCGACTTGGCATGTAATATTGGTTATGAAATGCACACAACCGCCATGCGTCTATGTAAACCAGGAATAAAGGAACAATATATCGCCGGAGTACTGGATGGCATCGCCGCTTCTTATGGAAGCATGACTTCATTTGCCACTATCCTGACTCAACATGGGGAGACATTACATAACCATGACCATAGCCATATCTTAGAGCCAGGGCGCATGATGCTAACAGATGCCGGAGCTGAAAGAGTCACAAATTATTGTTCAGACCATACACGTACCGTACCTGTGGGAGGCAAATTTGAAGGACGGCAAAAAGATGTGTATAATATTGTATTGGCTTGCCATGATAAAGCATTGGAAATTACTCGTCCAGGTATAACCTATATGTCTGTACACTTAGAAGTCTGCAAAGTGCTAGTTCAAGGATTAAAAGACCTGGGACTCATGAAGGGCGACGTGGAAGAAGCTGTTGCCGCTGGTGCACATGCTTTATTCCTGCCTCATGGATTAGGTCATATGATGGGATTGGATGTACATGACATGGAAGACCTAGGACAAATTTACGTAGGATATGACGATGAAATCCGTCCTTCTTCCCAGTTCGGGCTAGCCTCTCTACGCATGGGACGTCGCTTACAGAAAGGCTTTGTAATTACTGATGAACCGGGTTGTTATTTTATTCCAGCATTGATTGACAAATGGAAAGCAGAGAAAATGCATACAGACTTCCTGAACTTTGATGCTATTGAAAAATTCAAAGATTTTGGAGGCATCCGCTTGGAAGATGATATTTTGATTACTTCGGAAGGCTCCCGTTTCACTGGCGAGAAACGCATCCCTATCACTATCGAAGAAGTAGAAACTATTATGAATGAGTAACATAACAAACAAAACTTTTATTTCTAAAATGAAAAGATTTACATTATTAGCAGCATTAGGTTTATGCAGTATAAGCCTCTTTGCACAAGATGCACAAAAAGAAGAGCCAAAGGAAGAAGGGTTTGTATTCACTACAGTAAAAGAACTGCCTATTACTTCTGTCAAGAACCAAAGCCGTGCCGGTACTTGCTGGTGCTATTCCAGTATGGCCTTTCTAGAATCAGAATTACTTCGTATGGGAAAAGGAGAATACGACTTTTCTGAAATGTACATCGTACACCAAACTTATTTGGATCGAGCTGATGCCGCCGTACGTACTCATGGAGATGTATCTTTTTCCCAAGGAGGATCATTCTATGACGTTATCTATGGAATGAAAAAATTTGGTCTGGTGCCCGAAGAAGTTATGCGTCCGGGAGTCATGTATGGTGATACACTAAGTAACCATACAGAACTTACAGCCGTATCGGATGCTGTAGTAGCAGCAATAGCCAAAGGAAAATTACGCAAACTCCAAACAGATAATAACCATAATCCATTATGGAAAAAGGCCATTGCCGCTATTCATGATATCTATTTAGGTAAATGCCCTGAAAAATTCACTTATAAAGGAAAAGAATACACTCCCCATTCATTCTTCGAATCAACAGGATTAAATCCAAATGATTACATTTCATTAACCTCGTATACCCACCATCCGTTCTACGAACCATTTGTCCTTGAAATTCAAGACAACTGGCGTTGGGGACAATCATACAACCTTCCCATTGATGAATTCATGCAGGTTTTTGACAATGCCATTAATAACGGCTATCCAATCGCATGGGGATCTGATGTCAGTGAACAAGGTTTTACACGTGATGGCGTAGCTGTTATGCCCGACACGGAAAAAGTGCAAGAACTAAGTGGGTCAGACATGGCTCATTGGTTGAAAATGAAACCGGAAGAAAAGAAACTGAACACCAAACCACAACCTCAGAAATGGTGTACACAAGAAGAACGCCAGGAAGCATATGACAATTGGGAAACAACCGACGATCATGGCATGTTGATTTACGGTATAGCTAAAGACCAAGAAGGAAATGACTATTATATGGTAAAGAATTCTTGGGGAAAAGCTGGAAAATACGAAGGCTTATGGTACGCCTCAAAAGCATTCGTTCGTTACAAAACCATGAATATCGTAGTCAATAAAAATGCACTGCCTAAAGAAATTGCTAAAAAATTAGGCATCAAATAATCCGCTACTATACAATACTTTACCGCTAATTCCATAAAATATATATGGAATTAGCGGTTTTTTTATTTGTTTTTTCCTAACTTTACGGATTGATTGGGTAAGTATAACTAGAAAATGGTATCATCCCGTCTCCGAGAGCAGAAAAAAGAAAAAAAATATATAAAATGAATCACAAATGGAATTATCAACCTCCAAGCCAAGAACAGACAGAAGCAGCTAAAGCATTAGCAAAGGAAACAGGGATCAGCCCGATTCTTTGTAAGCTGTTGCTGGAAAGAGGTATAACCTCAGCAGCAGAGGCTAAAAGATTTTTCCGTCCCCAGCTTAACGAGCTACACGACCCATTCCTGATGAAGGATATGAGCATTGCCGTAGAACGGCTCAATCAAGCTATGGGCAGGAAAGAACGTATCATGGTTTATGGAGATTATGATGTAGACGGTACAACAGCTGTAGCATTGGTATACAAATTTCTCCAGCAGTTCTATTCGAACATTGACTACTATATTCCCGACCGATATAATGAGGGCTACGGAGTATCAGTAAAAGGAGTGGATTATGCCTGTGAAACAGGTGTAAAACTTATTATTGTGTTAGATTGCGGTATTAAAGCCGTAGAGGAAATTGCTTATGCAAAAGAAAAAGGTATCGATTTCATCATCTGCGACCACCATGTACCTGATGATATATTGCCACCAGCCGTAGCTATTCTGAATGCCAAACGGGCAGACAATACGTATCCTTACGATCATCTTTCAGGGTGTGGTGTAGGCTTCAAATTCATGCAGGCTTTCGCTTTGAATAATGGCATTGAATTTCATCAACTAACTCCTTTATTAGATTTGGTTGCTGTCAGTGTAGCATCAGACATCGTACCTATCATGGGAGAGAACCGAGTGCTGACACATCATGGTTTAAAGCAGTTGAACTCCAATCCCAGTGTAGGTCTGAAAGCTATTATTGATGTATGCGGATTATCAGAAAAAGAAATTACCGTAGGTGATATCGTATTCAAGATAGGTCCGCGCATCAACGCATCCGGACGTATACAGAACGGAAAAGAAGCGGTGGAATTGCTCATAGAAAAGGACTTCTCGGCAGCATTAGAGAAAGCCAACCAAATCAACCAATACAATGAAACCCGTAAAGATCTGGATAAGACCATGACCGAAGAGGCCAACCAAATTGTAGACCACTTGGAAGGACTAGCAGACCGGCGTTCCATTGTCATCTATAATGAAGCGTGGCACAAAGGTGTTATCGGTATCGTAGCTTCACGCCTTACAGAGGTTTATTATCGCCCGGCAGTTGTATTAACCCGTACAGATAATCTAGCAACTGGTTCTGCCCGTTCCGTATCAGGTTTCGATGTTTACAAAGCTATCGAATATTGTCGTGACTTGTTGGAAAATTTTGGAGGACACACTTACGCTGCAGGACTATCCATGAAAGTGGAAAATGTGGAAGAATTCACCCGCCGTTTTGAGACCTATGTCACAGAACATATTTTGCCGGAACAGACTAGTGCTGTAATAGATATTGATGCAGAAATTGACTTCCGGGATATCACTCCGAAGTTCCATGCCGACCTGAAAAAGTTCAATCCCTTCGGACCAGACAACCACAAACCTATCTTTTGTACACATAATGTATATGATTATGGTACCAGCAAAGTAGTAGGTCGTGATCAGGAGCATATCAAGTTGGAATTGGTAGACAATAAATCAAACAATGTGATGAATGGCATCGCTTTCGGACAAAGTTCACAAGCACGCTATATTAAGACCAAACGTTCTTTTGATATTTGTTATACCATTGAAGAGAATACGCACAAGCGTGGTGAAGTACAATTGCAAATAGAAGATATAAAACCCAGTGAGGAATAATGGTAAAAATTTATCTTTGAAATATGTCAAAACTTTAATGACGTTATCAGATACTTATCAGAATAATAAGATGACAAGTCATTGGGGTTTTGACATAATTTTCTTATTCTCCTTCCAATGACCTATAAAGAAATTCTAAAACAATATTGGGGATATGATAACTTTCGGGGCATACAGAAAGAAATCATTGAAAGTATAGGCAACGGTCACGACACGCTAGGATTGATGCCTACCGGTGGCGGCAAATCCATTACCTTCCAAGTACCAGCTTTAGCACAACCCGGATTATGTTTAGTTATCACACCTCTTATTGCCCTGATGAAGGACCAGGTACGCAATTTACGCGACCGGGGTATCAAAGCTTTAGCAATTTATTCAGGCATGACGCGCGAAGAGATCATCGTTGCATTGGAAAACTGTATCTTCGGCGACTATAAATTCCTTTATATTTCTCCGGAAAGACTGGATACTGAAATATTCCGTAACAAACTACGGAACATGAAGGTAAGTATGATCACAGTAGATGAGTCACACTGTATATCTCAATGGGGATATGATTTCCGCCCTGCTTATCTGAAAATTGCAGAAATTCGAGAACTCCTTCCTGACATACCTATATTGGCACTGACAGCAACTGCCACTCCGGAAGTAGTAACAGATATTCAAACAAAACTAAACTTTAAAAAAAACAGTCAGGTTTTCCGAATGAGTTTCGAAAGAAAAAACTTGGCTTATATTGTACGTCCTACAGAAAATAAACAGGAAGAGCTATTACATATTTTAAATAGTGTGCCCGGCTGCGCCATTGTCTATACCCGCAACCGGAAACGCACACGTGAAATTGCCGAACTACTGGTCAATAACGGCATAACTGCCACTTTCTATCATGCCGGTTTGAATAATGATGTAAAAGATCAACGTCAAAAAAGCTGGCTCACCGGAGAAAGCCGTATTATGGTAGCAACCAACGCTTTCGGCATGGGTATCGACAAGCCAGATGTACGTATCGTTATCCACATAGATATGCCTGATTCTCCTGAAGCCTATTTTCAAGAAGCCGGACGAGCAGGGCGTGACGGGCAGAAAGCATATGCTGTTCTGCTATACGCCCAAAGTGATAAAACCACTCTCAACAAACGTATCAGTGATACATTTCCCGACAAGGATTATATCCGAAAAGTGTACGAAGATATCAACTACTATTTTCAAATGGCCATGGGAGACGGTATAGGTTGCACCTTTGCTTTTAACTTGGATGAATTCTGTCGTAACTTCAAACATTTCCCCGTACAAGCAGACAGCGCTTTAAAGATTCTGACCCGTGCCGGATATTTAGAATATACGGACGAGCAAGATAATGCTTCACGTATTCTTTTCACTATGAAACGCGACGAACTCTATAAACTACACGAGAATGATACAGATACAGAGAAACTGATAAACATCATCTTGCGTTCTTATACAGGATTATTTACTGATTATGCCTATATTAACGAAGATTCCTTAGTAATCCGTTCCGGATTAACCCGCCAACGAATCTATGAAATTCTACTGACGCTAACTCGTAGACATATCATACATTACATTCCACGGAAAAAGACACCTTATATTATATATACCCGTGAACGGCAAGAAAAGAATCGCCTTGTCCTAACTCGGGAAATATACGAAGACCGAAAAAAAAGCTATACCACCCGAATCAAAGCTATGATAGAATATGCCACAGCCGATGATAAATGTCGTAGCCGAATGCTACTCAGATATTTTGGAGAAAAGAACGAACACAACTGCGGACAATGTGATGTATGCCTTAACAAACATCATTCAGGAATAAAACAGGGGGAATTTCAAGAATTGGAAAAACAAATCAAACAGCTATTACAGGCAAACGCCATGCCTGTTTCAGAACTACTGAACCAATTGAATAGCAATCGTGAAAAAGCGGAAAAGGTACTCTCCTACCTACTTTCCGAAGAAATAATACAATTAAAAAATGGAATTCTTTCTGTATAAATCGTATCTTTGCCATTGATTTATTAACCTTTTACCCCAACAGAATATGAAAAAAATGCATCTGGCAATCATTTGTCTTTTTACCGGTTGTACTATCTTTGCCCAAAACATAGATGTACAGCCCATCCCTCAACAAGTTTCCAAACAAGGCGGACAAATCAATTTACCTGAAACTTACCAGCTCTTGGGAGAAACTGAAGCTAATCCATATGCCGTACAAGAATTAAAAGATTTATTAGGTGGAAAACACCCGGCCAATACCGGTTTGCGCATTTATATTGGAGAAAAAGGAGACAAGTCTATCCGCAAGTTTACTCGTCAAATCCCCAACCAAAAGGAAGGTTATTATCTATCCATCAATAATAAGGAAATAATTCTGGCAGGGAACGATGAACGTGGAACCTACTATGCCTTGCAAACCTTAAAACAATTGCTCAAAGATAACCAATTACCGATAATAGAGATACAAGACTATCCGGCCATATGCTACCGTGGTGTCGTAGAAGGATTTTACGGGACTCCCTGGAGCCATAATGCCCGTCTTCGCCAACTTCAATTTTATGGTGAAAACAAAATGAACACCTATATATACGGTCCTAAAGATGATCCTTACCATAGTTCTCCCAACTGGCGCTTGCCTTACCCCGAAAAAGAAGCAAAACAATTACAGGAATTAGTAAAAGTAGCCCAAGAAAACGAAATAGATTTTGTTTGGGCCATCCATCCAGGGCAAGACATCAAATGGAATAAGGAAGACCGTGAACTATTATTGGCAAAATTTGAAAAGATGTATCATCTCGGTGTCCGTTCTTTTGCCGTCTTCTTTGATGATATTTCAGGAGAAGGTACTAACCCTGTGAAACAAGCAGAACTGCTGAACTACATAGATGAACATTTTGTAAAAGTAAAACCAGATGTAACTCCCCTTATCATGTGTCCCACGGAATACAATAAAAGTTGGTCCGACCCTGCTAAAGGATATCTTACGACTTTAGGAGACAAACTGAATCCATCCATACAAATTATGTGGACAGGAGACCGAGTTATTTCCGATATTACCCAAGATGGTATTCAATGGATAAACGACCGGATTAAACGTCCGGCATATATATGGTGGAACTTTCCTGTTTCCGATTACGTTAGAGATCATCTGCTCATGGGACCAGTATATGGAAACGATACTCAAATAGCCCATCAGATGTCTGGCTTTGTAACTAATCCGATGGAACATGCCGAGGCTTCTAAAATAGCTATTTATAGTGTAGCCTCATACGCTTGGAATCCCCAAAAATATAACAGTGAAAAAACTTGGAAAGATGCTATTATGAACATTTTGCCCGATGCAGCCACTGAATTGGAATTCTTTGCTGCCCACAATTCGGACTTGGGTCCCAATGGACATAAATATCGCCGAGAGGAATCTGTAAATCTCCAACCTACAGCGCAAAGCTTTACTGAAAGTTACATAAAAAATAAAACTTACACTGAAAAAGATTTCTCTATTCTACAAGAAACCTTCAGCCAGATGATTGAATCAAGTGATATTTTAGTCGCCCATGCTGATAAAAATCCGATTATAGTAGAAATCATGCCTTGGCTTTATCAATTCAAACTATTGGGAGAAACCGGAAATGAAGTATTGGCAATGGTCAAAGCATACGACAAAAATGACCAATCTTTATTTATGCGTAAATACAAGCACGTGAAAGCCTTGCAACAACAAATGTTTCAAATTGACCAGACATACAACCAAAACCCTTACCAGCCGGGTATAAAGACAGCAGGAAGGGTAATCAAGCCATTGATTGATCAAACTTTCGCCACCGTCACGCAATGCTATAACCAAAAATATAGTACACTGCTGAATGCTGAAACCGACTATATGCCGCATAAACTAATAAGCGATATCAGTCAGATAAAGAACTTACCTTTACAGGTAAAGATAAACCGCATTCAGATTTCTCCGGCGCTGGAAGTTATCAAATGGCCCGGTAATGGTTCATTGACTATCGAACTGGATCAAGTTTATCCCGGAGAAAATATAGAGATAGATTTCGGGAAACCGGAAATCGCAACTTGGGGAAGCCTTGAGATATCTGCAAATGGAAAAGATTGGAGTAAAGTAAACTTTACACAAGAAAAGAACCTACTGACTGCCAGTTTACAACAGAAACCAATAAAGGCAGTACGTTTTACCAACATGCAGCATCAGGAACAAGAAATTTACCTCAGACGATTTATTATAACAATAGACAAATAAAACAACTATAAATTATGGGCTTATTTAAATCCTTATTCGGCGGAAACAACATCCCCGAAACCGAAAAAGAGAAAAATGATAAAAAGAACTTCGAGATTTTAAAATACGATGGCATCCGCGCCCAACGTATGGGTAAACTACCTTATGCCATTAAATGTTTTGAAGAGGCAGTTGCCATCAACGATGAATTAGAAACTCTCAGCCTGCTAGCCACTGCTTATACACAGGCGAACCGACTAGATGACGCCCGTATCACACTAGACCGCATGGCTACAAAAGATCCTGAACAAGTAAACACCTTCCTTTCACTAGCTGGCATCTGCTATATGCAGGAAGATTACGAAAATATGAAGGATGCCTGCCAAAAAGCTTTGGTTTTAGATAATAAGAACCCCCTATCTTTCTATTTGACAGCAAAAGCAGCTATCGGCATGAAAGATGATATCACTGCCATTGCCATGCTGACTAAAGCTATCGTATTGAAAGAAGATTATACCGAAGCATACCAGCTACGCGCTGAAGTACTTTGGAAAATGAAACAAGCAAAAGATGCTGCTGAAGATATACAAAAGTTACTCAGCCTCAATCCCGACGACGAACAAGCCTTGCTCTTGAAAGGAGAAATTCTAGCCGCCACCAATGAACCGGAACAAGCACAAGAATGTTTTAATCAAGTATTGTCACTCAATCCGTTCAATGAAAAGGCCTATATCCTGTCAGGCGAACTATATCTGGCAAACAAAGATTTTGACAAAGCATTGGCTATATATGATGAAGCCATTGAAATCAATCCAAACTTTGCCAAAGCATATCATGAACGAGGACGTATCAAATTACTTAAAGGAGACAAAGACGGATCTGTGGAAGATATGAAGAAAGCAATAGAACTGGCTCCTGAAAATGAAATTAATATTAGCGGTCAATACAATAATTATGAAAACATGACTAAGAATGTTCCGTTTTAAAAGCGGAACATTTCAATTCGTTTTATTGTTTATTTATATACAAAATAAGCAAAAAACACATGAGCGTAAAAGAACAATATTGGAAATACTCCCTTATCACCATTATACTGGGATTAGGACTTATTTTATTTATAAAAATGTCTCCTTTCATGGGAGGTATTTTAGGAGCATGCACCATTTACATTATGGTAAGAAAACAAATGTTTTATCTTACCCAAGAAAAGCATTTCAAAAAAAGCATTACAGCCATTTTACTCTTGATAGAAGCTATTATGTGCTTTCTTGTACCTTTATCATTGGCCGTATGGTTATTGATCAATAAATTACAGACGGTAAACGTAGATACGACAGGTTTTATCCATACGGTAACCAATCTTGCCGATTGGCTCCATACCAAGACGGGATATGACTTACTAAATGCGGAAAACATTTCATCCATAGCCTCAATTCTTCCTGCCATCGGACAGTTTCTGATGGGAAGTATCAGTAGCTTTGCCGTTAATGCTTTCGTATTGGTCTTTGTTCTCTATTTCATGCTAATTGGCGGAATTCAAATGGAAAAATATATCTATGAGTTACTTCCTTTCAGCGATACAAACAAAAAAAATGTACTGAAAGAAATTAATATGATTGTAAGGAGTAATGCGATAGGTATTCCCTTACTAGCAGTCATTCAAGGAGGAATAGCTACATTAGGTTACTATTTATTTGATGTACCCAGCGCGCTATTGTTTGGCTTCCTGACCTGCTTTGCCACCGTCATTCCTATTGTAGGAACAGCATTGGTATGGTTCCCGCTAGCTGCCTATCTTGCTCTTTCAGGAGATTGGACACATGCCATCGGATTACTTCTTTATTGTGGATTAATTGTAACAAACATTGATAATCTCATCCGTTTTATTCTGCAAAAGAAGATGGCAGACACCCATCCACTCATCACCATTTTTGGAGTAGTCATCGGACTTTCTTTATTCGGATTCATGGGTGTCATATTCGGACCGTTATTGTTATCCATCTTCATTTTATGCGTGAATATTTTCAAGACGCAATACTTAAAATAATCACTTTATATATAGTTGATAAGCATCCGCCAGTTGTTTCATCGCCTTTTCGATGATACAACGCGGACTTGCCACATTTAAACGCATAAAGCCAATACCTTCCTTACCAAACATCTCCCCGTCATTCAATGCCAAATGCGCTTTATCTACAAAGAATTCATTCAAATCTTTCTGGCTCAACTTCAGTTCACGGCAATCCAGCCAAACTAAATAAGAAGCCTCCGGACGAATGGCCTTGATTTTAGGTGCATGATTTTTCAAAAAATCGTCTACAAAATCTATATTTCCTTGTATATATGCCAAACATTGGTCAAGCCATTCCGTACCATGACTATAAGCAGCCTCAACAGAAAGAAAAGCAAAGACATGTCCCATATCCAACTCACCGGCATCCATATAGATACGGAAACGTTTACGCAAATCTTCATTAAAAATAAGAGCATGTGAGGCAGATAGTCCCGGCATATTAAAAGCCTTGCTAGGAGACATAAAAGTAACAGAGTTCATTCGAGCCTTTTCACTGACAGTAGCAAAAGGACGATGTGTATGAGGAGGTAAAGTCAAATCCGCATGAATTTCATCCGAGAAGACCAATACTTTCTCATCATAACAGATATCAGCTATCGCTCGTAACTCTGCTTCAGTCCACACAACGCCACCCGGATTATGAGGATTACATAAAATAAACAGCTTACAACCTTTAATCTGTTCACGAAAAGTATCCAAATCCATACGATACATGCCGTTTTCCCATTTTAACGGATTGGTAACCAAAGTGCGCTCATTACGAGTAGTAACCCATGCAAAAGGATGATAAACAGGAGGTTGAATCATTACCTTATCCCCTTTCTGAGTAAAACAATTCATAGCCATACCGATGCCTGGTACAATGCCGGGAACAAAATTTATCATTTCCTTGGTCACAACCAGATCATAACGCTGTTTTACCCAGTTTATAATCGCATTATAATAGCTATCTGGTTTACCTGTATACCCTAGAACTTCATTTTCGCAACGTTTACGGATAGCATCTGTTACAAAAGGAGCTGTGGCAAAATCCATATCAGCCACCCATAAAGGAATCAAATCCGTACGTCCCCAAATATGCTTCAGCCCTTCTACTTTCTCAGCAGACGTACCGCTGCGATCTATCACTTTATCAAAATTGTATCTCATTGTTTCTATTTTTAGGAATTGTCGCCCAAATATAGGAAATTTCTACATTGGGCGACATTAATTCCCTTATTTTTTCAAGGCTTCAATTACCTGAGGCATCATTGTCCAAACAAAGTTTTCACTTTGTGCTGTATAAAAATTACCATCAACAACCGATTTTTCATCAGTAGCCATCCCTTTACTTACAGCCGGTTTTGCCAAAGGATGCACAGCTAATCTCTTTCCCTCTGTAATTCCAGCAAAATCAAACAACAGACCTGCAGCACAATGACCTATCAGGATCTTTCCTTTCCCAGCAAATGCTTTCAAGACCGACATCAAGTCCACATTATAAGGCTTATCCGCATTTTGAGCGAATACAGGAACCGCATCCCCACAGGCAAAAACCAAAGCATCAAAATCATCCTCATGCCCTATAAGATTTGCAATCACATCATCGGCCACCAATTCAATACCCGAGTTTGTTTTAATTTCCTTTGTTTCCGCCACTGCATACACCTTATAGGATATAGCATTTTCAAAAAACGCTTCCAAATATTGGAACAAACCGAATCCGTTCACCGGATTTACTGCTAAAACAGCTACTTTCTTTGCCATAATCTTAACTAATTATAAGTGAAACAATAAATTTATCTAGTAAAACAATAGTTATCTTTAGTAAGTTTATTACTTTTGTGATACAAATGTAAGTATCCTTCTTCCAAAAAACAAGAAGGCACCTGTAGATAAGGAACTTACATAGAGGTAACCATTGTTGAACGACAAGGAAATAGTAAATGTTAAAAAATGAAAAATTTTCATCCGGATGATAATTGTCCTGTACGGAATGTATTGTGCAGGCTTGGTGATAAGTGGTCTATGCTAGTTCTTATCACATTAAATGCTAACGGAACCATGCGATTTTGCGATATTCATAAGACAATAGCCGATATCTCACAACGCATGCTGACTGTAACCCTGCGCACACTGGAAACTGACGGACTAGTGAGCCGGAGAGTATATGCCGAAGTTCCGCCACGAGTAGAATATGAACTGACAGAAAGAGGGAAAAGCTTAATACCACATATAGAAGGATTAGTAGATTGGGCTTTACAACAGATGCCGGGAATTATGGAAAGCAGGAGCCAAACAGGCACTGTCTAAAAAAAATTTGAAAAAAAACTTCTTATTTATTTGTTTTTGCTAGAAATATATTACTTTTGCAGCGTATTCAATAACAATAAGAACAAAATGAAAGCATTATACAATACATACTTTTTCTTCTTTTATTACTTTTACTTTAGCAACAAAGTGAAGCGGGAATTTGTATGTATACGTTAAACAACGAATAAATCAATGTGATAATAACAACGAAATCCCGCTTCCGGCAGAAGCGGGATTTTTTTATAATACAATAGCGAATGAAAAAGATAGCAATACAAGGTGTACCGGGCTCATATCATGACATTGCCGCCCACAAATTCTTCCCAGGTGAAGAAATCGAACTAATCTGCTGCTCCACATTCGAAGAAATCTTTTCGAATATGAAACAGGATAGCAATGTCATTGGTATGCTTGCTATCGAGAACACCATTGCAGGAAGCTTGTTGCATAACTATGAGTTGCTGCGCGAAAGTGGAATGACCATTATCGGAGAACACAAACTACGCATCAAGCACAGTTTCATGTGTCTGCCCGACGATGACTGGAATACATTGACCGAAGTAAACTCCCACCCCGTTGCCTTGGCACAATGCCGAGAGTTCCTGATGCAACATCCGAAACTGAAGATAGTAGAAACGGAAGATACAGCAGGAAGTGCAGAAGCCATCAAACGGGAAAACTTGAAAGGTCATGCCGCCATCTGTTCCAAATATGCCGCCGATCTATACGGAATGAAAGTATTGGAAGAAGGCATCGAAACAAACAAACACAACTTCACGCGTTTCCTTGTAGTGGCCGACCCATGGAAAGCCGATGACTTACGTGAACGTTCGAAAGTAAACAAAGCCAACATCGTTTTCTCCCTCCCTCACAACGAAGGAAGCTTGTCGCAAGTGCTCTCTATCTTTTCTTTCTATAAAATAAACCTGACCAAGATTCAATCATTACCGATTATAGGCCGAGAATGGGAATATCTGTTCTACGTAGACGTGATCTTCAATGATTATTTAAGATACAAGCAATCTATCGACGCCGTTTCACCATTGACAAAAGAACTTAAAATATTAGGAGAATATGCAGAAGGAACATCAACCATATAATATTCAGCCGGCAAACCGTCTGGCGAATGTTAGCGAATACTACTTCAGCCGTAAACTGAAAGAAGTGGCACAAATGAATGCCGAAGGTAAGAATGTAATCAGTTTGGGCATCGGAAGCCCTGACATGCCTCCTTCGGAAGAAACCGTGCAAGTACTGTGCGAGCAAGCAAAACGCCCCGATGTTCACGGATACCAACCTACTGTCGGCATCCCCGAACTACGCAAAGCTATGGCCGACTGGTATAAACGATGGTATCACGTCGATCTTGATCCGGCGACAGAAATCCAGCCTCTGATCGGTTCCAAGGAAGGTATCCTGCATGTGACGTTGGCATTGGTCAATCCTGGTGACCAAGTATTAGTTCCCAATCCGGGATATCCTACCTACACCTCTTTAAATAAAATATTGGGCAGTGAGATTGTGAACTACAACCTGTGCGAAGACAACCATTGGCAACCCGATTTTGATGAACTGGAGAAGATGGACTTGAGCCGCGTCAAGATTATGTGGACCAACTATCCCAATATGCCGACCGGAGCGAACGCCACGATGGAACTTTATGAAAAGCTGGTAAACTTTGCACGCCGCCATAATATTGTGATTGTAAACGACAACCCATACAGCTTTATTCTGAACAAAAAACCACTGAGTATTCTCAATGTGCCCGGAGCCAAAGAATGCTGTATCGAGTTCAACTCTATGAGCAAGAGCCACAATATGCCCGGCTGGCGTGTGGGAATGCTTGCCACCAATGCGCAGTTTGTACAATGGATATTGAAAATAAAGAGTAATATTGATTCAGGAACTTTCCGCCCCATGCAACTGGCTGCCGCACAAGCTTACAACAATAGTGTGGAATGGCACGAAGAAGCGAACGTCAATGTATATAGCCGCCGCCGCCAACTGGCAGAAGAGATTATGAAAGTACTCGGTTGTAGCTTTGATCCCAATCAGGTAGGTATGTTCCTTTGGGGACGTATTCCCGAATCTTACAATGACGTGGAAGAACTGACCGAAAAAGTTTTGCACGAAGCACGTGTGTTCATCACTCCGGGTTTCATCTTCGGCAGTAACGGCAAACGCTATATACGTATTTCCCTCTGTGCCAAAGAAGAAAAACTGGCTGAAGCACTGGAAAGAATTAAAAAGATAATGTAACAAAACAAAATATCAGATTATGGAATTAGATTTAAAACCCATCGAACTTCCGGGAATTGAAAAAAAACGCCCGATGATTATCGCCGGCCCATGTAGTGCCGAAACAGAACAGCAAGTTATGGATACAGCTCTCATGCTGGCCAATAAAGGCATCAAGATTTTCCGTGCCGGCATTTGGAAACCGCGTACCAAACCGGGAGGTTTCGAAGGCATCGGTGTAGATGGCCTGGCATGGCTGAAACGTGTGAAACAGGAAACCGGTATGTATGTTGCCACCGAAGTGGCTACAGCCAAACACGTTTACGAATGTTTAAAGGCAGGTATTGATGTGCTTTGGATTGGCGCACGCACCACTGCCAACCCGTTTGCCGTGCAGGAAATTGCTGATGCTCTGAAAGGTGTGGACATTCCTATATTGATTAAAAACCCTGTCAACCCTGACCTTGAATTGTGGATTGGAGCTTTCGAGCGCATCAATAATGCAGGTTTGAAGCAACTGGGTGCTATCCATCGCGGATTCTCTTCTTATGATAAAAAGATTTACCGTAACCTGCCTCAATGGCATATCCCTATCGAATTGCGTCGCCGCATTCCCGAACTACCGATTTTCTGTGATCCCAGCCATATCGGTGGCAAGCGCGAGTTGGTAGCTCCCCTCTGCCAGCAGGCGATGGACTTAGGTTTTGACGGTTTAATCGTAGAATCACACTGCAATCCCGACTGTGCATGGAGCGATGCCGCCCAACAAGTCACTCCCGATGTGCTGGACTATATCCTAAATCTGCTAGTCATCCGCAAAGAAACCCAAACCACCGAAAACCTGGGCGAACTGCGTAACCAAATCGATGATTGCGACAATGAGATTATCGAGGTATTGGCAAAACGTATGCGTGTCTGCCGTGAAATCGGTACATTCAAGAAAGAACATGATATGACCATTCTGCAGACAGGCCGTTACAATGAAATTCTAGACAAGCGCGGTGCACAAGGCTCACTGTGCGGCATGGACTCAGATTTCATTAAAAAAGTATTCGAAGCCATCCACGAAGAAAGTGTAAGGCAACAAATGGAAATCATAAATAAGTAAACCGATGAGAATATTAATTTTAGGAGCCGGTAAAATGGGCTCCTTCTTTACCGATGTATTGAGCTTCCAGCACGAAACCGCCGTATTTGATGTAGACCCGAAACGCCTTCGTTTTGTTTACAATACCTACCGATATACCACACTCGAAGAGATTGAAGAATTCAAGCCCGAACTGGTTATCAATGCGGCAACCGTGAAATATACACTGGATGCTTTTCACCAAGTATTGCCTGCTCTCCCCAAGGATTGCATCATCAGCGATATTGCCTCGGTAAAGACCGGACTGAAAGAATTTTATGACCAATGCGGATTCCGTTATGTGTCTACTCACCCCATGTTCGGTCCCACATTTGCCAACCTAGACAAACTGAGCACCGAAAATGCCATCATCATCAGCGAAGGCGACCATTTGGGTAAAATCTTCTTCAAAGACTTATACCAAAACCTTGGTCTGAATATCTTTGAGTATACCTTCGACGAGCACGATGAGACAGTGGCCTATTCACTGTCTATCCCTTTTGTTTCCACTTTTGTTTTTGCGGCAGTGATGAAGCATCAGGACGCTCCCGGTACTACTTTCAAACGCCACATGAAGATAGCCAAAGGAGTACTAAGCGAAGACGACTACCTGTTGCAGGAAATTTTATTCAATCCCCGCACCCCGGCACAGGTAGAAGGTATCCGTACAGAATTAAATGAGCTGTTGGATATCATCAACAAGAAAGATGCTGCGGGGATGCGTGCCTATCTTAGCAAGATTCGAGAAAAGATTAAATAACGCATCAGTATAACATAGAAGAGGATGTCAAAGCTCCAACAAGACTTTTTGCATCCTCTTTTTTATTTTATCCATAAAAATGATTTATCAACATATGGCACAACAGCCACACAATCAGATGCTCTGCCGCATAACACCACCAGGCAGGATTGGGACCGGACCGAAATGAGGCCCCCCAACGCTCCCCATACCAATGCCCACATACCGGCAATCTGTATAAACTGATTCACCGCTTTGCCTATCATTTTATTTCCATTACTCATCCATTTTAGAAAGTCTATCAATTAAATCGTCCAAGATATTTCTCACCGTAGGGTAACTGACCCCCATACTTTTCGCCATGCCCTTCAAACTTCCGCTCGATTTGACAAACGCAAGAATAAACTGCTGCTCTTTATCTGAAAGCCGTGCCAGCACAGGCAGTTCAAAATCTCCGCACACTTCCGTGCGGCATTCTCCACAGAAAAGCCTACCCACCCTCAACGGTGCATTACACGCAGGGCATTGCAACGGCAAACGTTTCTTTATTTCTCCCATATCATTTCAGTTTTTTCACAAATGTACTGACAGAAGCTATCAAAGCACTGTTCACCGGTAGAGAAGGATTCCCATAAGTAAGCATCTGCTGCTGTACGGCCTTTGACTCACAATCTTTCAGCACATGGTTCATCTTATCAATCAAAAGCAGCTCGGCAGCCGGGCAACCCTTTTTCAGAAATTCGGCATCCTCCACCGATACCTGAATATCATTTTTACCCTGAACAATGAGAACCGGCACTTTGACGGAAGCAATCACCGTCCGGGGATTATACTTGAACCAGGAAATCAAATAAGGCTGGACAGAAGCCCGATACAATGATTGCAGATAAGCCGGCACGTCACTCACTTCCTTGCCGTTTTTCAAAGACCTGTTAATGGATGCCACCTCTTTCCGCACCGCTTCCGGATTCTGTTGAGCGGTCACTTGCGCCTCTATAATCTCGTAGGCAGGACGACCCGCACCGGCAATCGAGATATAGCCTTTCACCTTCGGCCGGTTCTGACAGGCCAACATTCCAATCAGCGCCCCTTCGCTATGTCCTGCCACCGTGATCGTCGTAAAACGTTTCTCTTTCGACAGGTAATCAATCCAGCCAGTTACATCGTTCACATAATCTTCAAAACGAAGTTTCGCTTCCTCCTTACCAGCCGACGCACTGGTTCCTATCCCCCGCTTGTCAAAGCGCAAGGAAGCGATGCCGTTTGCCGCCAAGCCTTCTGCCAGGAACTTCAACGAATTATTCCTCAAATTGCCAATGGCTGAATTACCATCCATATCCGTAGGTCCGGATCCGGCTATAATAAGCACCACCGGACAGGTTTTCACCCCACCGGGCAAAAGCAGTTTTCCTTTGATTTGTCCTTCCTTGGTGTTCAACACCACATTTTCTTCCAAAGGAAGCACCTGTGCCCGACAACAAAGACCGCACAGGAAAAATAAACCGGCTAAAATAAAATTCAAATGTTTCATCTATTACGTATTTTAAGATTATTCATTTAACAAATATAGTGATTATATTGAATAAAGCGAATCAATATTTGAATGTTGTTAAGCATCAGTTTTATTTTATTCAATACTATTTCATTTTATCTTCAACATGGATAGAATCAACTAGTTTTGCCACTAAAAAAGAACCGTTACACACGCCTACTTTTGCTGGGAAAGAAATAAATCTGCAACTAATTTCAAAAAAGGATTTTTTATCATTTCCCTTTTCTTATTCATCCAAACAAACTATCTTTGCCACGTTTTGTTCCGCGTACCTCCGACTGATGCGAGGAAGCGGATGAAAAGGGAATCAGGTGCAAGTCCTGAACAGTCCCGCTGCTGTAAGCTCCATCTACCCCTATAAGGGGATAGGTTTATTTATCCACTCACGCCACTGCCTGTATATATAATTAAGGTGGGAAGGCAAGTAAACAGGAGTAAGTCAGAAGACCTGCAAAACGTAAAGTCATCGACCGTCGCTTTCGAGGAAAGAGCAGCGGTAAGAATGCGGTATTTATTCATTAATATGTTTTTTTAAATGAAAGGAAATAACCAGGCTTATAAGCTATGGCTTTGTCTGCTTTGCAGCTTTATCCTATTGCCGCTTGAAATACAGGCACAGGAGAAAGGAGATTCCATTACCGGGAAAGTGCATAAAATAGACGAAGTTACGGTTACGGCTGAACGTACCAAGCAACAGGTTAAAAGTAGCAGTCCCTTCCAACAACTCAACAAGAAGCAATTGCAACAACAAGGCATTACGGATATTGCTGATGCTTTACGTCGCTTCTCAGGAGTCAACATAAAGGATTATGGGGGTGCAGGAGGAATGAAAACTATCTCCGTTCGGAGTTTAGGAGCCAAACATACAGCCGTAGTTTATGACGGGGTTACACTCAGTGATTGTCAAAGCGGACAAATAGACTTGTCTCGTTTCTCTATTGACAATATCCAGCAAATTTCACTGACCATTGGGGACAATGAAGATATTTTTGTACCGGCACGTACAGTTGCTTCTGCTGCCGCCTTAAAATTACAAAGCATATCCCCGGATTTTTCAAACAAAAAAAATCACTTGACGGGACAGATAAAGACAGGTTCTTTCGGGATGATTAATCCCCTTATCCGCTACGAACAAAAGTTTAACGAAAAGATTTCAGCATCTACCACTGGTGAATTTATGAGGGCAGATAACCTATATCCTTTCACTTTAGTCAACGGAGATTATGTTTCCAAAGAAAAACGCTATAACAACAACATTCAAACCTACAGAGGAGAACTGAATCTTTACATCAGCCCTAATAACAGAAGCACACTGAACGGAAAGATTTATTATTACGATACAAATCAGCAATTACCCGGTGCAGTCATTCTTTACAACGCGAAAAGCCGTGAGAAGTTACGCGAACGAAATTTCTTTTCACAAGTACATTACCGTACTTATTGGGAAAATAATCTTTCTTTGTTAATCAATGGGAAATTTAACTGGAGCCAATCTCATTACCACGATGAAGGAGGAAAATACCCCGGAGGAGAATTAAACGACCGTTATTTCCAACGAGAATACTATACATCAGGAGCATTACTATATACTCCGACTAGTCACTGGAGCATGGTTTATGCGGCAGATTACATATATAATAACCTAAATGCCAATACTCCTAACAATACAAGCCCTTACCGGCACTCTATATTACAAACAGCAACTCTCCGATATCAAACTGATAACATAACAGCTGTTGCCATACTACTCGGATCGATATATCTTAATGGTGCAAAAGAAGGAAACGGAGCTGAGAACCGGCGAAAATTATCCCCTTCCTTCTCTTTTTCATGGAAACCTTGTACAGACGGACAGCTATACCTTCGGGCTTCCTATAAAGACATATTCAGAGTGGCTACTTTTTCTGAAAACTACTTTGACCGGATGGGTAGCCGTGATCTTCGTCCCGAAAAGGCTCAACAATATAATATAGGTATCACTTACCAGAACAACTTTACAAGCTGGCTACCAGCAATCAGTCTGACATTGGATGGGTATTATAATAAGGTAAAAGATAAAATTGTGGCAATGCCCTATAATATGTTTATCTGGAATATGGTAAATTTAGGCAAAGTAGAAATTTGGGGAGTAGATGCCAATATAAACACCACTTTCCAACTTGCAAAACATTATTCCTTACTATTGACTGGAAACTATACCTATCAATATGCAGTAGATAAAACAGACCCGGAAGTCGTATATTACAAACATCAGATTGCATATACCCCACGTCATAGCGCAGGTGCTTCTTTAGCCTTGGAAAATCCTTTCATAAATGCTTCTCTTCATGCTACAGGTGTGAGCAAACGATATATTGCTTCCGAAAATCGTCCAAGTAATGAAATGGATGGATATATAGAATACGGACTTTCATTATACCGCAGCTTCAAGATAAAGAAGTTTACATACAATCTTCGGGGAGATATTATCAATTTGGGAAATAAACAATATGACATAGTGAAAAGCTACCCGATGCCGGGTAGAAGCTATAAACTAACTTGCAGTATTCATTTTTAAAAATTATATAAGTATGAAATTCAAACATTTATTTTTTGCAGCAGCCTTATTTAGTATAGCTCCGCTGTTCTGTGCTTGTAACGATGATGACAATGAGATCGAAGTTCCTAGAGATCCGGAAGAAGACCCTTCTTCACAACCCGACACGACTCCCGAAGTAACTTCGCCAACCGAGGCAACAGGCTTGTACGTTATTAATGCAGGTAATCTTAGCAACAATGTTAATGGAACACTTTCTTTTATTAACTTTGAAAAAGGAACAGCAAGCAATAATGTATTTTTTGACATAAACAAAAGAAGTTTGGGAAGTACCCCTCAAGATGCAATAGTGTACGGTTCGAAAATGTATATTGCCATATATGGTTCAAATATTATAGAAATAGTAGACAAAAATACAGCTAAATCCATCAAACAGATTGTTCCGACATCCACTCAAGGGGAAGGTCCACGTGATATTATAGCTGCTAATGGAAAAGTATATGTTTCTATGTATGATGGGTACGTTTCCCGTATCGACACCCTTAGTCTAACTATCGATGCAACATTAAACGTTGGTCCAAATCCAGAAGAGATGACAGTGGCCAACGGCTACCTGTATGTTGCTAACTCAGACGGAATGAATTACGGTGCAGATTATGCAAATGGAAAAAGTGTTTCTAAAATAGGCCTAAAGACATTTACAGAAGCAAAAAGAATACCCGTAGGACTAAATCCCACTAAAATTTGTTCTACTACGGAAGGAAACGTATATGTCTTAGCAATGGGTAATTATAATGACATATCAGCTAAAGTACAAAAAATTGACAATATGAATGTTGTTACAGATGTAACGGAAGCAACATTAATGACTGTAAAAGATAATACCCTTTACCTTATCAATGCTCCTTATGGCGCAACGGCAAATACTTATTTCAGTATAGATACAAAAACAGGAAATGAAACAAAAAATTTAATAGATCAACCTGTTGATAGCCCTTGTGGCATCGCAGTCAATCCATTTACCGGAAACATTTATATCAGTTCTTACAATATGGTTGGAGGATGGCCAAGTTATACCACTGATGGCTATGTAAACGAATATTCGGCAAACGGCAAATTTACAAACAAATACAATGTAGGGGTAGGTCCATGCGGATTAACCTTCTTACTGAAATAATAAAATATGGTTTTGCTTCTCTTCACTTTTGATGAAGGAAGCAAAACTACAATTATTTCCCTCATAAATTAAATAATTTCATAAAACTTTCCTCACTTTTTTACCGTACTTTTGTACAGGATTCACAAACAAACCTAGAAAAATGAACAGCAAAGAATTACAGCTCATTATAAAATGTGGAGAAACCAGTACGGTACAATTCAAGGAATGCTTTCCCAACCAAGACAGTATTGCCGCCGAAATGGTAGCTATGTCCAATGCTCGTGGTGGAATGATACTATTCGGCATAAAAGACAAAACGGGAGAAATCATCGGCTTGTCTTATCAGGAAATCCAGCAACTCAATTCTATCTTGGCCAATATAGCCACTAACTTGCTTCGCCCGGTTATCTATATACAGACGGAAACCGTTATTGTAGATGAACGTTCCCTTCTTATCGCCCACATAGCAGAAGGTGATAACAAACCTTACAAGGATTTGAACGGGATAATCTGGACTAAACAAGGGGCGGATAAGCGCAAAGTAATGGAGAATAGTGAAATTATGCGTTTATTCCAATGCTCCGGCATACTGTACGCTGACGAGCAACCCATTCCTTTCACTTCCGAAAAAGATATCAACGGATATGCTTTGGACAACTTTATCCGCAAAGAATATGGTCGCGAAAAAGATTCATTCGGTATTCTATACACAGAACTTTTACACAACCTTCATATCATGAAAGAGGACAGAATGACTTTGGCAGGCCTGCTGTTCTTCGGCAAAGACCCTCAGCAGTACCGTCCAACTTTTGTCATCAAAGCTGTTTCTTTTTTTGGTAACGATATAGGAGGTATCAACTATCGGGACAGTAAAGATATCACCGGCACACTGCCCGAATTATTTGAAAAGGGAATGTCTTTTCTGAAAGCAAATCTTCATAATATACAGGCAGGACAAGGATTTAATTCTATCGGAAAACTGGAAATATCAGAAGTGGCATTAGAAGAAATCTTGCAGAATGCCTTGGTACATCGTGATTATACGCGTAATGCACCGATAAGATTACTCATTTTTGATAACCGTGTAGAGATTATCAGCCCGGGATGCCTTCCCGATGGGTTGACGGTGGAAAGCATCAAACTGGGAAGCGCCGTAGTACGCAATCCTTTCATTGCTAATTTCTGTGCTAAAACGATGCCTTATCGCGGGCTGGGCTCGGGGATTATACGTGCACTTCAAGAAGAGCCGAATATAAAATTCATTAATGAGCCGGTAGGTATGCAGTTCATTTCAGTAATAGACAGAATCGCTGATGAGGGAGTAAACAAAGATGAGGGAATAAATGAGGGAATAAATGAGGGAATAAATGAGGGAATAAACGAACTTGAAAGCCTTATCCTCACCTTCTTGGAAAAGAAACCCGGTGCAAAAGGATATGAAATTGCAGAATATATCCAAAAAGGAGCTGCTACGACAGAGCGTTATTTACGATCACTGAAAGATAAAGAATTAATAGAATACAAAGGTTCCCGTAAAACCGGCGGATATTATAAAAAATAACATGAAACAAGTAATCCTATTCATCTTCTTACTTGCCCTTCTTTCCTCCTGCGGCGGAAAAAGCAAGAGTTCTTCTGTAATAGAAGCAGAAAAAGCAATCCCTTTGCGTTATGCAGAAAACCTCAGCCTGTCTGCAACCGAAGACTATACCATTGCCCGTCTGCGCAATCCATGGGATACGACCCGGATACTGCACACCTATGTCTTGGTTGACAAAGAAAAGTCCCTGCCTGCCGACTTGCCGGAAGGGACACTTGTCCGCACGCCATTGAGTAAGGCCGTTGTTTATTCATCCGTACATTGCGGATTGCTCAACCAGATTGGTGCTTTGAAAAGTATTGGAGGAGTCTGCGATTTGAAGTATATCAAACTGCAAGAAGTGCAGGATGGCTGCCGCACAGGAAGCATCGCCGATGTAGGGAATGGAATGAACCCGGATATAGAAAAGATAATCGACCTGCATCCCGATGCCATTATGCTCTCCCCTTTTGAGAACAGTGGCGGATACGGACGGGTGGAGAAACTCAACATCCCCATTATCGAATGTGCAGACTACATGGAAACTTCAGCATTGGGACGTGCCGAATGGATGCGTTTCTACGGTCTTCTGTTCGGTGAGGCACAAAAAGCGGACAACTTGTTTGCCGAGGTGGAAAAAAACTATAATGAGCTGAAAGCATTGGTTGCTCCCCTTTCATCTGCACCGAGCGTTATCAGCGAACTAAAGAATCGGTTCGGCATGGTATGTTCCGGGAGGGAAAAGCACTTCCGCACGGATTTATGCGGATGCCGGGGCAAATTATGTGTTTGCCGATGACGAGCATAGCGGTTCTGTTCCCCTAGCCTTCGAAACCGTGTTTGACAAAGGGCAGAATGCAGACTTTTGGCTCATCAAATATAATCAGGCCATTGACAAGACTTATAAGGAATTGGAGCAGGACTATGCTCCATACACCGGTTTCCGCGCATTCAAGGAACGCAACATTTATGGATGCAACACAGGGAAGGTAGACTTTTACGAAAATTCCCCTTTCCATCCCGACCGGTTGCTGAAAGATTTGATAAAAATATTCCATCCTACGCTTTTAGAAGGATATGAATTAAAATATTTCACTAAATTAGCGGAGTGATTTTGAAGAATAAAGGAACGAAATACGGTATCATACTGCTCCTCCTCATCCTTGCATTGACAGGAGCCAACCTGTTGTTCGGTTCGGTAAACATCCCTGCCGAGGCGGTGTGGTATATCCTTACAGGCAATGAAGTAGAAAAGGCGAGTTGGAGTTTTATTGTCTGGGAATCCCGTCTGCCACAAGCGGTTACGGCTTTACTCTGTGGAATGGCATTAGCCTCATCGGGACTGATGTTGCAAACGACTTTCAATAATCCCCTGGCCGATCCTTCCATCTTGGGCATCAGTTCAGGGGCAAGTCTGGGGGTTGCTTTGGTCATGCTGGCAGGTGCAGGAACAATCACCGCCGGCGTATTTACTTTATCCGGTTTTATTTCCGTCATTATCGGAGCGTTTATAGGATCCATGCTGGTGATGGGAATCATTCTATTCTTCTCCACTTTGATAAAAAACAGCATTATGCTGCTTATTATAGGTATCATGATAGGATACATCACCTCATCTGCCATCTCCCTGCTCAACTTTTTCTCCACGGCAGAAGGAGTGCATTCCTACATGATTTGGGGCATGGGAAACTTTGGAGGAGTATCTTTACAACAGCTTCCCTTTTTCTCTCTGGTTACAGCGACAGGGCTGCTGATTACCATACTCTTGATAAAACCTCTGAATGCCTTGCTGCTAGGCACACGCTATGCCGAAAACCTGGGAATCAACATTCGCCGTACACGCAACCTGCTGCTTATCGCCACCGGAATACTGACAGCGACAACCACAGCTTTCTGCGGCCCGATTTCTTTCATCGGACTGGCTGTACCTCATATCGCCCGTCTGATGTTGGGAACATCCAATCATAATTCCTTGCTGCCCGTCACTATGCTGACCGGCGGAGTGATTGCACTAGTTTGTAACTTTATCTGTATTTTGCCGGGCGAAGCAGGTATCATTCCGCTAAACGCCGTCACCCCGGTCATTGGTGCGCCCATTATTATTTATGTCATTGTGAACCAACGTAAAATCCAGTATTTCAACTAATGGAAAAGCAAGCTGTTATCACCGCAACAGACCTATGTATAGGTTATCGCACCCATAAAGAAGAGAAGAAAGTGCACGAACACCTTTCTTTCGAGCTTTACCCAGGAGAACTGACCAGTCTGCTTGGAGCCAACGGAGCCGGAAAATCGACGTTACTTCGTACATTATCCGCCTCACAACCCTCTTTAGCCGGAGATTTACAATTACTGGACAAACCTTTACAACACTATTCGGAAAAAGAACGCTCCCGTACCATTGGCGTGGTTTTGACGGACAAGACCCAAGCAGGAGGATTGACCGTGTATGAACTGGTAGCTTTGGGACGCCAGCCGCACACGGGGTTCTTCGGAAGATTGCACCGGCATGACCATGCCATCATTCAAGAAGCCCTAAATGCCGTAGGAATCACTCACAAAGCACAAAGTTATACAGCCGAACTTTCGGACGGAGAGAGACAGAAAGTAATGATAGCCAAAGCATTGGTACAAGAATGTCCACTGATTATTCTGGATGAGCCAACCGCCTTTCTGGATGTAGTAAGCCGGATAGAAATCATGACTTTACTGCACAGACTGGCCGTGGAACAAAACAAGGCTATTCTGCTATCAACCCATGATATAGAACAAGCTCTAGTCCTGTCGGACAAGCTTTGGCTGTTGTCTAAAGAGAAAGGATTGCAATGTGGAGTGACGGAAGATATGATTCTAAGCCATCAGATGGACAACTTATTCTCACACAGTAATATCCGGTTCGATTATGATCATGGCATCTACTATCCAACCGTGAATGGAAAGCAGGAAATAACGGTGGAAGCGACAGATGAAACCTTGCTGCACTGGACTATCAACGCACTGAACCGTCACGGATATACTTGTCTGCAAGCCAAAAACGCTCCTGCCGGTCTGCCCCATCTACAAGTCATCGCCCCTGATGCCTTGTACCTCACCCGGGACGGGAAACAATGGACATTCACCTCGTTCGGGAAATTGCTGGAAGAAATGAAATAAAAACACGCACCAATCATTCCGAATTACACACAGTATCTTTCTGTAAATCAACGACATGCTGTGCAAATATATTCTAAATTCCCCTGAAACGGTTTGCCATTCTCCGCTGTCAAATTCTACTTGACGTATATTGGTTGTTCCAATTCCTGTGTCATAGTTGCGGTTGCTTCCTTGCAGGGGAGCGTCATAAGGCGTATTTTTGTCCATCTGCATTTGTTGCTTCACTCCGAGTGAAGAGGCAATTTCACTTAGGTGAACAGCCGTTTTCGCCTAGGTGAAACAGTTGCTTCACCCGGGTGAAATATCAAATGGAACGGAGTGAAAATATGATAGGAATAGGCTCTTGTTACATACGTAACAGGATTCGATAGCCGGAAGCATACCACCGATTGAGGGGGATTTGAGAAACCTTCACACAGAAAGTGGTTAGTAATGAGCATGTTGCTGTGACGGAACTTTTTTGTTCTTCATGTAAATGAACCCAAAGTAACTATTCAATCCGCCCCCACGGTGAACCATTGGATAGTTACTTTGGACTTTTGGCCCCCTCTCTTATCAGAATTTCTAAAAGCTATTCTCTCATCAAATAGCCTTTGAAACTTTCAAAGTCTTTTTCCATCGGAATACTTTGTTTAGTTCCTTTCATAAACTCTTGCAGTTTGGTAGGAATCTCCACTTTGTCGCCAATGATGCCTTCCACAGTTTCCAGGAATTTAGCCGGATGTGCCGTTTCTAGAAAAATACCCGTCTCGCAGGGGAACAATCCTTCGGATAAAGCACGATAACCGCAGGCTCCATGCGGATCGAGCAAGTAACCGGTTTCCCGATATACCTCACCCACCGTTTCACGAATCTGTTCATCCGTATAAGTCGCACCAGAGATATCCGCTGTTATGGCAGCATGACTGTTATCATACAATGCCAGTACACGGGCAAAATTACTTGGATCTCCCACATCCATTGCATTGGCAATAGTAGCAATGGAAGGACGAGGGTTGTATTTTCCGGTCTGCAAGTATTGGTAGAAAATATCATTCCGGTTATTGGCCGCAATAAAACGCTTGACAGGCAAGCCCATGCGTTTACCAAATAGTCCGGCGGTGATATTACCAAAGTTTCCGCTAGGTACGCATACTACCAGATGATCCGCTTTTCCTTCTTTCTTTAACTGCGCGTAGGCATAGAAGTAATAAAATGCCTGTGGCAGGAAACGAGCCACATTGATGGAGTTGGCAGAAGTCAACTTCATGTGTGCATTCAAGTCAGCATCCATAAACGCATTCTTAACCAATGCCTGGCAGTCATCAAAAGTACCGTCCACTTCTAGCGCTGTAATATTCTGACCCAGAGTCGTGAACTGCTTTTCCTGAATTTCACTGACTTTTCCTTTCGGATAAAGCACATACACATGAATACCTTCCACTCCGAGGAAGCCATTGGCTACAGCACTACCGGTATCCCCCGAAGTCGCAACCAGTACATTCACCTGCTTTTGCCCTTCTTTTTTAATGAAGTAGCCCAACAAACGGGCCATGAAACGTCCACCTACATCTTTAAATGCCAATGTGGGACCATGAAACAGTTCCAAAGAGTAAATATTATCTTTTACCTTTACGGCAGGAACATCAAAACTCAATGTATCATAAACTATCTGCTTCAGTGTTTCAGCAGGAACATCCTCACCGAAGAAAGCATCGGCCACGCGATAAGCAATTTCCTGAAACGACAGATTCTCAATCTGATCATAAAACTCTTGCGGCAATGGCTTGATGGCCTCGGGCATATACAAACCTTTGTCAGAAGCCAGTCCCTTCACTACAGCTTCTTCCAAAGAAGCATCGGGAGCCTGGTGATTCGTACTGTAATATTTCATAGTAAACAATTTTTCAATGTGTTAATGTGCTAATGTGCCAAGGGCTTTACATGGAGGATTGCCATTGGGGCAAATTAGCAAACTGCCACATTATTTTTTCATAAATTCATTCATAAACTCATCTTCTTTCAATATTCCATAACTGCCTTCCACACATGCCACTTCATCAAAGGTCTGCACACAGTCCGGTTCTATACCGGGATAATAGATAAGGAAAGGCACAGGTTCGGCCGTATGGGTACGGAGTTCGCAAGGCGTAGGATGATCCGGAAGCACGGCGATAGCCACAGGCTCATCCCAATCCTTCACTGCTTCATAAATAGGTCCTACAGCACGTTTATCCAGATTTTCAATAGTAAACTGCTTCAACTTAAAATCTCCTTCGTGACCGGCCTCATCACTGGCCTCAATATGCAGATACACAAAGTCGTCCGTCTTCAATGCTTCCAATGCCGCAGCAACCTTATTCTCATAATTCGTATTATATAAACCGGTAGCCCCCTCTACAGCAATACGGCGTAATCCTGCATAATGTCCTATGCCATTGATTAAGTCCACCGCTGAAATAACAGATCCTTTCTGTATGGCCGGATACTTCTCGGAAAGAGGTTCCATCTTGCGGACGATAGCCCGGACTCCAAGGCCAGATACTATTAGCA